>ENA-OWNT01000611-OWNT01000611.1-seawater-metagenome-genome-assembly--contig:-NODE-611-length-71643-cov-10.166657_pt1 | contig 71643 bp, 65 predicted proteins | sample MGYA00238136_ERZ651165 | MGnify/ENA primary metagenome ERZ651165 (study PRJEB26861, sample SAMN08777766) | seawater metagenome | isolation source: coastal seawater | place: USA: Florida | collected...
TGCTACACCAAAGACCTAGGAACAGGTGAACTGACCTATTGGCAATGGTATTCAAATGTCGAATCGATTGCTGGCAAATCACCATTGTTAGAAGCTAACCGTCATGTGGCTTGGTTAGATAACACCAAGCCGTTCTATTGGGTGCCTTACACGGGTGATCAGGTTGGCATGCCATTTTTCTGGCTTGATACCTCTGCGCCAGAATGGGCAGTTATGGAAATCAATGTCGATTTACCAATCACAGTTTATTGGCGTTTGGCTCGTCGCTATCCAGATTTAGTCAACGGTAATGTTATTAATACAGGCGAAATTCGTGCCGAATTTCTACGTGTTCTTGATCAAGGTCGTGGCTCGGATTTGGGGCGTGTAATTAACTCGTTTCAAGCAGCACAGTTTCCAGAGCACCATCACAAAGTCAAGATGGCGGCTGGCGGTACAGCGTCCAAGGGTAAAGCATACGTTGTTGGTTCTAACAATACCTTAACGACATTTCAGCAAGATTTTTATACCGGCACAGACAATAGTAACTCGTATGGTGATGGACCTGAGATTACAAGTGAAGTAGAGGTCTCTAATAAAAACATTGTTGACAACATCGCTCGTCCAATGGCGATTGCAATTTAAGGGGGATGTGTGAGTAAAGAAGTTAAGTATTACTATCCAATAGATAGAAAAAACCAAGAAGTTCTCGCGCCTGTTAAAGCAGAATATCGCGGAGGTATTTATCACATACCAAGAGATGCGCTTCAATCAGAACCATTACCACGAAAGCAAGGATTTGCTGTCGTTGCGGTTCTTGATGAATTAGGAAAGGCTATTAATTCTAGATACATAGAAGACCATCGAGGTACGACGATTTATGATGAAGCGGATTGCACTAAGTTAGAAGTTGTTTCTGTACTTGGGCCCATCAAAAAGGACTTCACGCCTGATAAACCAATAACGATTTTTGATGAACGTATTGATAACGCTTGGGTAACAAATCAAAGCAATAAATACATTGCAGATTATGATCAAGTTGATAGTGCACGTCGAGCTGCTTACCGAAAAGTTAGTGATCCACTATACATGGAAGCGAGCCGCAAAGAGTCTAAAGGCTTAACTGATGAGGCGGCAGCGTTCAGACAGCAAGCTGATGCTGCAGTAGAGCTAATCCAAGCCGAGCACCCTTGGCCGACTCCGCCAGAGGTTTAAGCGATGTGGAAACAATCCTCACTAAGTTGGCCTAGCAGTTCACAAGCAATTCAAACCAGTGCCGAACAGGTAACAGACCAAATCGACACAACGATGAATGATGCAGTTAGCCGCTTAATTAACCTTGAAAGTGACGCTAGTTATGGACGTCACTCTTTAAGTGAAGAAGCGAGTAGGTTACTTGGCCTACGTGGTGATCTTGAATCTTTGTTAAGAACAGGCTCTGTACTAACCGCCACACCTTATCAGTTTCAAGTTGGTACTAAACTGGATTCGGGTTGTTATCTGAACTCACAAGCTGCGGTCAAAGTGCTATCTAGTAAACTCCGTGATCATGCTGATAAGTATCGACCAAATGGCGATCTTCATTGTGTCGCGCTCATGGTGACGGCTTCACAGTTAGCACAGTTCGTTAATCAGTTGGCGGATCTTGTTTCCGTGTTTCCTATACCAGATTGGTGTCAGGTGGCTAGGCAAACTCAGGTACTAGTGACCAATGAAACCGATAAGCTTCACCAACCTGCTGTAATCGTCCAGCCTCGCTTTAAACCTATGGCGAAACTCAATGCCAACCCATTGCATGATGCTTTGCATTGGCAGGGGGCACAAATCTCCACGCTCGAATCGTTAGCTGATGATGCAAGCAACGTGATCGGTAAGTTGCAGGTACTGGCAGCAAAACGAGCCAGTAAGCTGAATGATGTTAAAGCCCAGATAAATGCGCTGAAAAACCTAAAAGGCAGTGTTTACGCTTTTTCTGTTTCTGGTAGTGCTGAAAGCATTGCAACGCAGATTAGCCAAGCAGGTGCGCCAAACAATCATCAATTCACCGTGGCGAGTCTATTGCTTAGCCATGAACCAATAACCTTTTTTGAGGACTTGCTTTGTTAGGAGGTAGTCAATGTTAGCTCTTGATGGTGTGCCGGTTAACTTAGACTCGATGAAAGTTGAAATGTCGATGGAGTTAAAAGACCAAGACATGAGCGGCCAATCATCGGGTACCGATGCGGCAGAGCAAGGCGATAAAGGTAAGAAACTGACCTTTAATGGTCGTGTTCCTTTCACACGTGTAGAAACGCTCACCCAGTTGTACTCGCTTGCTTCGGACAAAGACGAAACTAATACACGCAGGGTTTATCGGATTGGCAATGATATTGCGTTAGCACTCAAGATTCGCAACGTGAAATTCACTGGCCGTATTAATGCGAGAGAGCATGAAACCTTGCAGGCTTGGAACGTCTCTTTTGAGTTGCGAGAGCACAACAGTGTGGCAGAGCAAAAAGAACAACGTGCCAAAGAGCAAACCAAACCAGAACAGCGAGAAAACACACGACTAAAACAGGCACTGAATAACGCAGAGGAAGCAACGCAATGAAGCTAGAAAAACGCCTGTTTATCAGTAGTGAAGAAGTCAAACTGGTAAGTGACATGGTGAGCCTAAAGCTATCACTAGGTAGTGTTGCGATCTTCGAAGTTGAAACCAAGGAAGAGCCAGAGCAGTTTGCGTCTGTTCGCTTTGATATTGGTTATGGGAACAAAACCGCTCCTTGGTTTGAGGGGTATATTGATAAAGTTCAACCTGCAGCCAATGGCTACCATAAAATTACGGTAAAAGAACTGGTTGGCATTTTGTCTAAACGCTGGGCGGTTAGCTTAGAGCACCCAACCGCTGAGCAGGTGATCGGCGTTCTTTCAGATATGACAGGGCTTGAATTCAACCTGCCTGATGCAGACTACATCAAAACCACGATTCCAAACTTTGTTTGCCAAGGAACTGGCTACCAGTGTTTAGAGCAAATCGCCAAGGCGTTTTCTATTCCTGATTGTGTTTGGTTCCAACATACTGATCAGGTCGTGTACTTCGGTTCGTATCAAGATAGTCACTTCGACAATAAACCTATGCCGATACCGGAAGAGTTCACCTGTCGCCAAAGTGGTAACAGTGTCACCTTTGTTCCGTTCCCTATGCTAAGGCCAGGCAGAGTCATGAACGATAAGCGAGTTAATCGAGTGGATTTGATTCAAGACGAAATGACCGCTTATTGGAAGACCGAGCAATCAGAAGTGTCACCAAAGAAACGTGAAACGTTGCAGAACTTCCCAGAGTTGGCAGCAGGTTTTCATTTGCCTAAGTTTGGCCGTGTTGAGGCAGTAAGAGACACAGCGACAGCCGGACAAGTCGCTGACCCATTTCGCCCAAGGTTTGCGGTAGATGTTCAGGTACTTGATGAAAACTTAAACCCAGATATTAATGTGCCTGTCTATCGTTCCATTCCATTACCTGTTCATATGAGTGGACATGAATCTGGATTATTGTCTTACCCTCTAGAGGGAACATTGGTTGAAATCGCATTCGCCTATGGTCGCAATGACAGACCTATCATTCGTGGTGTTTATGGCCGTGAATATTCGTTGCCATCGATTGAGCCAGGGGAACAACTACAGCAGCAACGTAAAGAGGTAAGTAACCGAATTGATGCAGCAGGAAACACCACCCAGCAAACCGACCAAACGCAAAACCAAAAAGCATTCGAAAAGCTCGATCAAGTAGAACGTTATCGTGGTGAATTTGGGCAGCACCATATTTTGGTTGATGAGCACAGTATTGAAGAAGTCATCGGCAAAAAGCTAATTGAAGCACTAGGCGCCATTAACCTAATTGCAGGTGATGACATTGTGCTAGGCAGCTTGGGCAATATGCAGACTGCTACCGCTGGCGAATTGGTGGAGACTATCGGCAAAGTGCGTCGAAGCATTGCTGCTGATCACCAATGGCTACAAGCACCGAAGACATGGATTGGTTCAAAAGAAGAAAATGTACTGATTCTACTGTCAGAGTTAATGCAAGTCGTGAAAGAGCTAGCCGATACATTGGCAAGCCACACGCATAGCGGCGTTGCAGCTGGGTCATCAACAACCAAAGCGCCAGTGCAGGGCAGTGCCATTTCGCAACATGGTAATAATAGCGGTTGCCTAAAATCGACGTTAGATTCAGTGACAATGATGTAATATTTCTCATGAAAAGCTGCTCCTAGCTCGCTCGAAATTCATTGATTTTGTTGGTATGATTCCTAACTTTTTACTGTATATAGATAATTATGAAGTTTCGATATGATATAAATGGACTAAGAGCAATAGCGGTGATTGCAGTTGTTTTATACCATTTTAACCCGGTATGGTTACCTGGCGGCTTTGCTGGTGTAGATGTCTTTTTTGTTATATCAGGCTTTCTGATGACAGGAATTATTTTCCGAGGTTTCGAAGGAAATAGCTTCAACTTATTAAAGTTTTATACTGCTCGCGCTAAGCGAATCATTCCAGCACTTACAGTTATTTGTTTGTCTCTTCTTTTATTCGGCTGGTTTTTTCTTTCGCCAATTGAGTATAAAGAACTAAGTAAACATGCTGGAAGCAGCTTGATTTTTCTTTCTAACTTTATTTATTGGAAAGAATCTGGTTACTTCGATGTGGCTTCACATGAAAAGTGGCTTTTGCATACATGGTCCCTTTCTGCAGAATGGCAATTTTACATAATCTACCCGATTGTTTTGATGATTTTAAAACAATGCCTTCCCTTAGAAAAATTGAAGAGATTGATAGTTATTTGTACTTTTTTGGGGTTTGTATGCGGTGTTGCTTTGTCGATGAAATGGCCAACATCATCCTATTATCTTCTTCCCGCCAGAGCCTGGGAGATGATGGTTGGAGGAATCGCTTACCTATACCCTTGGAGTGTTTCAGAAGCTAAGAAAAAACGATTAGAAATCGTAGGGATGATGTTAATACTTACATCATACATTTTTTTCTCAAGTGATAATCTATGGCCAGGATATTTGGCATTGTTTCCTGTTTTGGGAACTTACTTGGTTATTATAACAAATAGACAGGAAAGTAATTATACAAATAATAGGGTTTTTAATTTTTTAGGGAAGTGCTCCTATTCTATTTACCTAGTTCATTGGCCTATAATTGTTGCAATAAATAAATTTGGTCTCCATAAGGAATTATCGACTTGGCTTCTTGCATTTCTTTACTTTTTATCAGTGGCTACTTTAGGTGGACTAATTACACGATATGTAGAGAGTTCTACTGGAATTATTTCAAATGCGAGTATTAACTTATTAGCAAAGAAGGTTATTTTTCTGTCGGCACTGTTTTTTTCAATATTAACTTACAATACAAACGGTGCAGAGAAGAGGCATAATGATAACTACTCCTTGAGTGAGGAGCAAAGCAGGTTAAGAGCTAATTATGGTCTAAGTAAACGTTGCGATGGAAAATTTACTCTTTCTGAGAGTTGTAGAACGCACGAAAATGTTAATATGGTAGTTTGGGGAGATTCTTTTGCAATGCATATTGTCCCTGCTATTTTAAGCTCCAACCCAAATGTAAAGTTGATACAAATGACAAAGAGCACATGTGGACCATTGTTGAATATATCTAAGCCAAGAAAATCAAGGCATAACTGGTGGAAAGGTTGTATTAAATTCAATGATGATGTGAAGAAATGGCTAATTAATAATAGAGAGAATGTTGATTATGTTGTTCTATCTGCACAGTTCAAGTCTTACATATCTGAGGTTGTAAACTCTAGTGGTGAATATAAAAAGTTAGATCTACAGGGACTTAAAAAAGAATTATATAATACTATTACTTTTATTAATGGTCTTGATATGAAGGCTATTATAGTGTCACCTCCGCCAACAACAGGTCAGAATTTTGGTTCATGTTTATCAAGCAATCACTTTCTAGCAAATGATCTGTCGACATGTGACTTTAATCCAGTAGATTCAAATAACATGAATGTTATAGATAGTCTGTCAGAAATTGAAGGTAACTATAAATATATACGACTCGATGATTATCTATGTGACACTGAAAGGTGTAACGCTTCGTTCAATGGAAAGTACGTGTATAGAGATACGGGACATTTATCTTATGAAGGTGCAGAGGAGCTTGGACGTTTGAGCAACCTCTTCGGTTTAATTACTAACTAGAAATGAAAGTGTTTAACTGCACTTGGTATGAATCATTGTGTTAAGTTCTAAACTTAGGTGGCGGCAAAAATGGCGGCGTTGTTTGTAATCTACCGTGATTTAACGGTATTTATCGCCATTTATCACTGTTTGTATATACATAATTTTTGGTTTAAGTAATTGATTTTGTTTGATTAGTGTTATTTTGTTTTAAGTTCTACGGCATGTCTTCTCAGTCAGCGATGGACAAGCACTCAGGTGGTGTTGCTAAGTACCTCGCAGCTGAAGGAAAAACCGTACTATTGCCATATCGTGGCTCTGTTCACGGCACTATCTCAGACATCCTTGGCGGCGTACGTTCAACGTGTACATACGTAGGCGCAGCAAAGCTTAAAGAGCTAACTAAGCGTACGACTTTTATCAGCGTACAAGAGCAAGAGAACAACGTATTCGGTAAAGAGAAGTAAGCCAATACTTCGAAAAAGACGAATAATAGAGAGCCGCTAATTGCGGCTCTTTTTTTGTCTGAAAATCGTGAAATGGCGACAGCCGCTGAAAAAATTTTATGGTGATGACTACTAATTCGCGAGTGGGTTGCGACTAATTCGCGAGTGGGTTGCGAATGATTGCCTCAGACAAGTGATCAGGCGTGAGCTCTTATCGCGTGTGTCCCCTTAAGTGCGCCTTAAGTGATGGGCCAGAGAGTTCATCCCTCTTAATGCATACAAAATTAGTACCATAAGATGACTTTTTGGTGAGTAGATAAATCGAAGGTTGCAGTTCTGAAACCGGCAAGATCAGAAACTGAGACTAAAATATTCAGTTATTATTTTGCTTTTTCCTCTGCTTATAGTGAGTAGTAACCAAGCAATTGGTTGCGTATGGCACTTCGTCGTGAAGTGCTTTGACTTAACGACAGACAGAAGAAAATCAATGAAACTAAAAAAAATAACAATGGCAGTGGCTAGCGTATTGCTGAGTGCGAATGCCTACGCTATCGGCGCGCCTGTACCGCAGGTCGTCGAATACAATGCTGAGCACGATCACAAGCAACATGGTGTAGAAGACCAACACCTGGAATATTCACCGACTAAATTTACCCCTCAAAAACCTCAGCCGACGATCAACACACTAAACATGGTTGCGACTGAAGAAGCCGTTGTGCAGTGTGATGTAGAAGCGTTCGCTACTTCAAACAGTGCTAGTCTGATTAATGCTATTACTATCCAAGGCGCAGGTTGTGTCAATGAGTTGTTCTCGGCTGAAAGCCGTATTCAGGAAACGACATTCGAGTCTGGCAATATGTTTGACGTGGCAAAACACACCGCAAACTTAGCCAAGAGCTACCAGGGTGGAGGAAGTGATGAGCTGGAAGCTTTGTTTCTCTATTTACGCTCTGGTTATTATGCAGAGTTCTACAACGACAAGATCAGCTTTAGCTCTTGGGTACGTCCGGCTGTGAAAGAGGCAGTGGATGCCTTCGTTGCTAATGACAACTTCTACCAAAACAACGATGCTCACGGCAAGGTGCTGACAGAAGTGATCATTACTATGGACAGCGCAAGTCTAGAACATGATTACATTGACGTTGTGACACAGTGGCTAAATCGCTGGAACTCCGATTACGCTCAGAACTGGTACATGCGAAATGCAGTAAACAGTGTGTTCTCGGTGTTGTTTGGTGGAAGTTGGAATGATGAATACAAAGCCAAAATTGGTAACCAGACTGACTTGGTAAACGCATTGTTCCATTTCGCGATGAACCGGGACTCGATTGGTCGAGATGATGAGTTTATGACAGCAAACGCTGGCCGCGAGTTAGGGCGTCTATTGCGTTATCAAAACACGGTGATTGAGGAAAGAGTCAAAGCGAACGTAAAGCAGATCCTTGAACAGTACGAAATGTATGGTTTTGGTGATCTTGTGTGGTTGGCGACCGCTGACACATCTTCATACTACTCAGATTGTGCAGAGTTCGGTATATGCAGTTTCAAAACGGAGCTGAAGTCTTTGGTGTTATCACAAAGTTATACTTGTAGCCCGACAATTCGCATTCTGTCCCAGAACATGACTCAAGTTCAGCATCAGGCTGCGTGTGACAAAATGGGCTATGAAGAAGGCTACTTCCATCAGCGTCTGGAAACTGGAAACCAACCTGTTGCTGATGATCATAACACTCAGCTTCAGGTCAATATCTTCGACAGCAGCAATGACTATGGCAAATATGCGGGTCCAATATTTGGCATTGATACCAACAATGGCGGCATGTATCTCGAGGGTGATCCTTCCAATCAGGGCAATGTTCCTAACTTTATTGCTTATGAAGCGTCTTACGCAAATCCACAACACTTTGTATGGAATCTGGAACATGAGTACGTCCATTATCTGGATGGACGATTTGATATGTATGGCGACTTTGGTCATCCAACTGAAAAGGTTGTGTGGTGGAGTGAAGGGGTAGCGGAGTATATCGCCAACGAAGGCAACAATCAGAAAGCGATCGATACGATTAAAGATGGATCAATTTATACGCTGAGTGAAGTCTTTGAGACAACGTATGACGGCTTTGATGTAGACCGAATCTATCGTTGGGGGTATCTGGCTGTCCGCTTCATGTTTGAACGTCATATGGACGATGTAAATCAGATGTTGGTGCATACGCGAGAAGGTAACTGGTCGCAATATAAAAGCACTATCAACGGTTGGTCTACGGCTTACCAAAGTGAGTTTGAACAATGGCAACAAGATCTGATTAGTGGAGGCTCTGAACCGCAGCCTCCAACAGCGGTAATTTCGGTTAAAAGTGAGGGACAGATAGGTGAATCCATTTCATTCAGCAGTAAAGGTAGCGAGGACTCCGACGGTCAAATCTCCAGCTACTACTGGCAGTTCGGTGACGGCTCGACCAGTTCAGAGGCCAATCCGACGCACCAATATAGTCGTACGGGCAGTTACTCGGTTCACTTAACTGTTACGGATAACGACGGGTTAACGGCTAACACTGAGGCGTCGATCAATATAAGCAGTCAGGGGAGCAATGACTCATTGCCCACCGATTGCGCGGATCGTTCAAAAGTCAGTGGCGGACGAATAGTCGCTGGAGAGCCAGTTTGTTTAGCTTCACAGTCACCAATATGGCTAAGCATTGAAGGGGTCAATACATATCAGTCTATGTCGATTACATCGGCACATGGTACAGGTGATCTTAAGCTGGAATACAGCAACTTCGGCTGGCCGAATGATGAAGCTTCCAACCTACATGGATGGTCTGATAATTCAGGTAATGCGGAATGTATCACTATTGCGGGACAGGCGAACTATTGGGGTTACCTGAAAGTCAGTGGAGAGTTCAGTAACGCAGCTCTGGTGGTAGACTTCGATACCGCAGGTTGTCGTCAGTAAGTTGTTGCAATGAGATATATGAACAATTACGAGCCGCTCATCGCGGCTCTTTTTTGGGAAAAGGCTAACAGCCACTGAAAAAAAGAATCGTGGTGGCAACTACAGATTGCTGGTTGTGCTAAGAGCCACAATTTGACCTTTAAGGTGTGTGTCCCTCCAATAAGGGAGTAAGAGGGAGGGACTATATAACGCCAAATTGGTTCACGGGTGTCTAAATGCTCATGTTGAATAGTTTGGATTTCTTGGGAGGGAATCTAAACAGTCAGAGGATTCTGTTTGCTCATGCCAGCCTAATTGCTCATGGTGAAGGGCGAATAGTTTCTTATGAGGTATAACATGCTTTTTCGTTCACTTAGCTTTAGCCTATTTATTCTACTTTTGCCTTCTTTAGTTTTTGCGGGAGATATTCAACACAAGCAGTCCTTGGGTCTACAGACAACGATACTGTCAGCGACGGTCTCTATCGCGGCTGGAGAACCTTACTTTAACCCAACAAATGAGTATTCATTTTCATCCTCTGAATCGACATTGAGCCAGCACAGGGGTTTAACCCCTAATGGTACTTATGATTGCTCAAGGTACAGATGTTTGAAGGTCACTGTCGATAAGGAAGTGGTGAAGTCAGTGATGAATATGGATTTCATTGATACTCAGCCTTATGCGATGCTCAACCTTTATCGAGCTAAGCACGCTGCAATTTCTCAACCTACAGCCCCACTGGTTGATGTCACTGCATCTAACGATTCATATACTTTCTATTTCCCTTCATTATATGGGTACTGTAACTGTCGTGTAGATTTTATCCCCACCAGTGGGAGAGATCGTTGATTTTAATTGATCAAGGAAGCTCTCTGCTTGTGCAGAGAGCTTATACCCCAATCTAGCAAATGGAGTTCATTACAAAGCTTTGAACTCGTAAATTAATTTACCCACTGTATTGAGTTAACCCCCAAGCCATTGCAGGCAATGGTTGTAACGCAACTATTTGTTAGTAATACACTCCCTTCCTTATCTAAGTTAGTATTCGTTTTTCCAGTTGGTCTACTTGCGCCTTTTGTTATAGCTTGGGTTTCGATCTATTGGAGGAATACGCTGATGAGTTGATCATTAAGTCATAAGCGCTGCTAGATAGATAAATAGTGCCAACATGAGTTGTTGCATCTAGTGTTCTGAAAAATCAGTTGGCAGAAAAAGGAAGTTTTATGTCTCTATTTGCGGTCTGCCTGGTAGTGATTTCTGCATTTTTGCATGCGGGATGGAATTTGTTGAGTAAGAACAATAAGTCTTCAGGCAAAGCGTTTTTCTTGTCTAGCAGCGCCGCTGCATCCTTACTACTGACTCCCTATGTACTTTGGTATCTTAACGATACAGATTATGCGTCTCTCTCTTTATCGTTCTGGTGGGTGCTAGTGATAAGTGGCGTAGCTCAGGTCATCTACCTTATTAGCCTGAGTTTTGCCTATAAATATGGTGATATTGGGGTCATCTATCCAATAGCTCGTGCTTTACCTGTATTAATGGTTGGAGTAGGGACAGCCTTGCTGGGCTATCATCTTTCGCTAATGGTGTGGATAGGGTTTGGATTCATCACTATCGGTTGCTTGTTGGTGCCATTGTTATCGCTGAAGCAGTTCCATATCTCGGATTATGCCAATGTTGGTGTGTTATGGGCTCTTGTTGCTGCTGTAGGCACAACGGGTTACTCAATACTTGATAAAGAGGCACTGGTTATTCTGGCTCATGAACTAGAGACAGTGACCGGTGAGGTTCAATCGGCGATTTTTTATCTGGCGTTACAGTTTTGGGTAATCTTTGCGGTGATTAGTGTCTATTTGATAGCAAGCCGCCAATGGGGCGAATTTTCTGCGGCGTGGCAGATTCGCAAGCCTTCCGCGATGGCGGGCGCAATGATGGCGACCACTTACGGTTTAGTGCTTTATGCGATGACCATGACAGATAATGTCAGTTACGTCGTCGCTTTAAGGCAGACCAGCATAGTGTTTGGTCTGATACTTGGCGTGGTGTTTTTAAAGGAACGCTTTGCTTTAACCCGATGTGCAGGAACTGGCCTGATTTTTATTGGCCTTGTAATGACAGTTATTTAGCGTGATATCCATTGAGGCAAAACAAATATTCACGATTAAATTATGACATTTTATTCCAGTAATATAACCAATTGCTCTAACCCCCATAGCGATGAAACTTGTTTTGTTTCTAAAGCGAACCAATAAGTAATTGAAAAATAATAATTATATTTATCGCATATTACGCGCCATCTTGACCTTAGTTTCTATATGGCAAACATCGTTGTAACCATTTCAAATTATTTGAATAAGAAGTGCAATTATTTCTAATTCATTGCGGTCTTTTAATACGTACCATGTATGTATTCGAGCTGATAAGCAAAGTTCGATTTTTATAAATAACCATTTTGGTAAGTAAGAAGAAAAGTGACCAAGGAGTCAGTTATGATTAAGGTAATTAGTTTAGCAAGCGTAATGTTATTTAGTTCTGTGGCACTAGCAGGTGCTGGTGCTTACAACACTGTGATCCAGTCTGAATCAATGAGTGGTAGCGCTGTTGCTTCGAAAGATGCAGCGATTGCAGAAGGCAAATCGATGATTATGGAAATTAATCAAAAATCTCCATACGAACTTAGCCGTTCAGTTAACTACTCTACCAATAACCTTGTTGACGTTAATTCATTTGAGCTTCGTGGTTCTAATGTAACGGTCAATGAAATCGTGAACAGTGACGGCGATATCGCGTATCAACCAGTAGTTAATGTCAGCTATGAATTTAAATCGCGTGACAGACAGTAACATTTAAAGATTTTCAGTTTTGCTAGCAAATAATAAAAACCCAAGCACTCGCTTGGGTTTTTTCTTTATTTATTATAAATCAGACTTGGTTAGCTTTCTGCTTCAACCAGTTCAGGTTGTTCGCCAGCGCGTGCAGCAGCAAGCATTTTGCGGATGATCAGTGAAGACACTAGTGCAATTGCAACCATCACTACCGCAAGAACCGTTAGCAGTTGGAAGTACTCGCCGTAAACTGTCTGTACGATCTCTTGAGTGATTTCCTGACCTTTCTCTAGCGCAATCGATGTAGAGAATACCGCACCGACAATACCGCTTAGCGCCATTGCTACTGAGAACAAAGATACTGAGAAACCTTCAATATGTTTTGGCGCTACTGACAGAATAAACGCCACAACCAGACTACCAACAATAACTTCAGCAAACGCTTGGAAGAAGTGAATAGCAAGGAATACTTCTGGACGAATGATTACGTCTTCACCGATGTTCATCACCGCCATTGTCAGGATACCAAATGCGATGGCAGTAAAGATAAAAGCAAAACCAATCTTTGTTGCTGTCGAGAAGTTAATCCCTTTCTTTTCTAATGAAGAGAAAGTCATTGAGATAACTGGACCGGCTACGATACACCATAGTGGATTCATTGCCATTGATGCTTCAGGAGCAATTGGGATTAGGTTAAATAGGTCACCACGCATTGTGTTGATGGTTACCATGGTCATTGAAGTCATCATCTGACCGTAGTAAACAAAGAAGCAGGTTGTTAGCACTGTCATGATGAGGATGGTACCCATTTTCAGTGCGTCAGATTTACCAGACTTAAGCATCAACGAGATAAAGTACAGAATCGCGGCTGCGCCAATTGCGTAAACGATGTTCTGGCCGATATCCATATTAGAGAACATGAAGAACACCAGGCCAACCATCGCTGCAGATAGAGACAGGAAGGCGATCCAGTTTTTAGTGCTAACAGGTTTTTGGTCAATATCCGCACCAACGCCAACTAGCTGTTTGTTGAAAATAACAAGTACAGCGAATGCGAATGCTGCCATTACTGCAGATAAAGAGAAGCTACCGTGGAAACCGATCACTAGTACAAACATAGGGAACAGGTACTGGCCAAGCAGAGCGCCAACGTTGTTGACAGAGTAGTTTACCGGGTAACCATTCTCAAAGTCTTCTTCTGAAGCAAAAGTACGTTTGTAAAGACTAGGGTAAGAAGGAGACATCAAACCACGAGCGTAGCTAGCTAGTGCGATACCCACCAAGCTCATTGGAACGTTAGTTGCTGAAGCGCCTAATACAAGCAGAGTGTAGCCAGTAGCGAAAGTACCGTAAGCGATAGTTAAAGAACGGTAGGCACCAAGGAACTTATCTGCTATAAAACCGCCCGCGATCGCAAACAGTGGGCCGATTGAAGAGAATGCGCCCACAACCATCATGGTATCGGCTTCGCTGTACCCCAAATCTTCTAAGAAGAAGCGGGTAAGAATAACCATCACACCATAGAATGATAAGCCAAACATGGCTTGGCAGAACATCATTGATTTATTGAGTTTATTCCACATAATAGTCTCGTTTTGATGTTGTAACACAGAATTAACAACTAGATATTAATTAATCTGTGGTATGTTATAAATTGAAACAATTATCGCAGATATATTTACGGATGCACGATTTTTTATCTGATTCGCATAAATTATTGTAATGTTCTTGATCCAAATCGTTTGCGTTGGATATTGTTCGTACAATGATGAATTTTGTTACTGAGTTAAATAAGTTCTTCGCTGATGAGCTTTGTGATAGTCTGCTTTGCAAGCCTGCATATGTATAAGGAACGTAACGTCATGAAAATTTTCAGTAACTTCGACAGCGGCAGCATTGAAGTTGTTAGCGCCACTAGTAAGGATGATATTCAGCTTAGAATCCCTAATGATAATCAGTCTGAATTTTACCAGTGGTTCCATTTTCGACTGGAAACAGAAGCAGAACAGCCTCATTCAATCAAATTGCTGGATTTAAAAAACTCTGCTTATCCAGAGGGTTGGAGTGGTTATGATGTGGTTGCTTCCTATGATCGCGAAGAGTGGTTCCGTATTCCGGCTGAGTTTGATGGCGATACGCTCTCTTTTAATGTGATTCCTGAGCGTAGTTCTATCTACTTTGCTTATTTCGCTCCTTACACCTACGACCGACACCTTGACCTACTGCATATGGCACAAAGTGCTCACCACTGCCAGCTTGAAACTCTGGGTCAAACTTTAGATGGTAACGACATGAGTTTGCTGACTTTCGGTGAACCGGAAGAGGGTAAGAAGAAAATTTGGTTGATTGCGCGTCAGCATCCGGGTGAAACCATGGCAGAATGGTTTATGGAAGGTTTAATTCAACGCTTATTGGATGATGACGATACAACCGCCCGCGCGTTATTAGAAAAAGCGATTGTTTACGTTGTGCCAAACATGAACCCAGATGGTGGTATCCGTGGTCACCTGCGTTGCAATGCGATTGGCGTCAATCTCAATCGAGAATGGCAATCGCCTTCAATGGAGCGCAGTCCAGAAGTCTACCTAGTGCGTGAGCGTATGCTAGCAACGGGTGTTGATATGTTTTTGGATATTCACGGTGATGAGGCAATTCCTTATAACTTTGTGGCGGGCTCTGAAGGTATCCCATCTTACGATGAACGCCATGCAGCACTAGAGCAGGCGTTTAAACAGGCGCTACATACTGTTACTCCAGAGTTTCAGGATCAGCATGGCTACGACAAAGATGAGCCAGGTAAGGCAAACCTGACGGTTGGCTCTAACTGGGTTGGTGAACAGTTTAAGTGCCTGTCTTACACAGTAGAGATGCCGTTTAAAGACAACAATGAATATCCAGACCCTCTATACGGTTGGTCACCAGAGCGTAGTGTTAAGTTCGGACACGATATGCTAAGCGCAGTATTTGCGGTAAGTGATAAGATCTAACAGTAATAAAACGGTCAAAACAATAAAGCCCCTGTGAGTAGTCACAGGGGCTTTATTTATAGGGAAGAATTATTCACATGGCGGTGCCATATGGATGACAGCCAGGCCACCTAGCGAGGTTTCTCGATACTTTCTATTCATATCTTTACCTGTCTGGTACATAGTGGCGATCACCTTATCTAACGAGATTAGGCATTTGCTGGTTCGTTTTAGCGCCATGCGTGACGCGTTAATCGCTTTCATTGCACCCATAGCATTACGTTCAATACAAGGAACCTGTACTAAGCCACCAATCGGGTCACAAGTCATGCCAAGTGAATGCTCCATAGCAATCTCTGCTGCGATACAAATCTGCTCGTTGCTACCGCCGCGTAATGCGGTTAGACCTGCAGCGGCCATTGATGAAGATACGCCAACCTCTCCCTGACAGCCAACCTCAGCACCGGAGATTGAAGCGTTGGTTTTGTAAAGGATGCCAATTGCGCCAGCAACAGCGATAAAGTCTTTCAGTTGCTTGGTATCTAACTCGCGGATAAAGCGATGGTAATACATCAGTACCGCAGGAATAACCCCCGCGGCACCATTAGTCGGTGAAGTCACAACCTGACCGCCTGCGGCATTTTCTTCACTAACAGCAAAGGCAAATAAGTTGATCCAGTCCATAATCTCCATTGGATCGTTTTCAACTGCGGCATTGGCTTCAAGTTTTTTCAGTAGATTAGGCGCTCGTCTGGTGACATTGAGCCCACCCTCAAGGATTCCTTCGGTTTCAAAGCCTCGTTGCATACACAGAGACATCACTTTCCAGATCTGTTCTGCCTTACGCGTGATCTCTTCTTCGTCAAAGAATCGTTGTTCATTCTGTAGAATCATGCCGCCAAGGCTTAGGCCGTTACTCTCAGCCATCTCCAACATTTCGTCGGCACTGGTAAATGGGAACGGAACGTCAACCTGATTCTGATTACCACCCTGCTTGAGCTCGCTTTCAGTTGCGATAAAACCGCCACCGATCGAATAATATGTTTCGAAGGCTAGCTGAGCCCCTTTGGAATCAAAGGCGGTGATGGTCATGCCATTTTCGTGCAGTGGCAGGTTGTCATCATGAAACAGAATGTCGCTTTCATAACTGAAATCGATAGTATGAGCACCGGCGAGACAAAGCTGACGGTCTTCAATCGTTGAGCTGAGCGCCTGTTTAGCGCTGGCCATCTTTATGGTGTCAGGTCTATTTCCTAGTAGACCGAGAATCACTGCCCGATCCGTATGGTGACCTTTACCCGTTAAGGACAGTGACCCATAAAGATCCACTTGTACACGGCTGACTTTAGTAATCGATGGCGCAAGCAGGCGGGTAAAATGGTAACCTGCAAGCATAGGGCCGTTTGTGTGCGAACTGGACGGTCCGACCCCAACTTTAAAAATATCAAATATTGACAGCATAAACTTAACTTCCTGTTTGATTGGTCCGTAATTCGGACTCTTTTAATAACAAGTATGGCATGTGCAGAGCATTTACACGTTAGCCTGATTGATTAGCAATATAATAATCCAAGCTAACTTAGCGATAAGGTCAATACTTGTACAGTTTCTCGCAGGGTTAGTAGGAATAATTGAGACATGGGTAAATAATGGACGTTATGAATGTTGTTCTGATACTGGGAAAACGACTGGTCGACAATGTGATTACCGCAGAGGGTCGCTCCAGAGTTGATGCGTTAATTAACCTTATTAATGACAAGGACTTAGCGCCCGAGGCCGTGATATTTTGTGGGGGGATTACTCAAGGTCAGACTGAGAGTGAAGCCAGAGCAATGTATCGCTACTTCAACAGTCGTAGTGCTCAAATTAGCCCGTTTCTTCCCCATGTTTTGCTTGAGGATAAATCAACAAACACGATTGAAAACATCCGTAATGCAGCGGAAAAGTTGATTGAAAGTGAGTTATGCAGAAAGGAACAGAGGGTTAAGGTTGTACTCATCTCAAACGATTACCATCTAAAACGAATATTCGAGATACAGACACTCATGGATGAGCAGGGGCTGTTAGCTGTGCTGGAGCGACAGTGTGCAGACACTGGCTTGAAGATTGAGATAGATAGGTCAATTCACAATCATTATCCTGTCCCGTACCCGCATAGCAACCGCTTAGCCCAGGTATTCCTGTTGCTTGATGAGTTAACCACTTACCGGGTCTACCTTGAAGGGGTAACAGCCGGCGTATTCAGTCGCCCTTTGGAAAAAGTTAGACAACAACCATTCCTGATTGCTTCTGATGCATTGGTACAACTAGCAACACTGGTGACAAAAGAAAATGATCTAAAAGATTTAGCGCGAATAAAAAGGGCAGTCGAATTGACCACCCCACAATTATCTGACGCTGAAACCTTAGCTCACTTAAAACTACTGGATACTGCTCTGACTCGGCTTAATCGACGGTTTGACCCTGAGCGCCACGTTTTCTAAGCAGGAAGTAGGTTTTCACGGAACAAAACGCGATAAGGCTATAACAAAGCAGTTCAATGCCCTCTTCAGACAGGTTTTTAACATCGCGAAGATAGTGTTCGCCCATCACTGAATGCCAGAAAGACCCCATACCATACAGGCGAGAAAACACCAGCAGGAGTACTACAGCGGTGATTAGCGTAGGCATAAATCGACTATTCAGTATTTCTGCTAATTGGTGAATAGAAGAGCGGCCTTCTCGAAGAGCGTAATAGCAGGATAATGCAGTTATGAGGAGAGCGGGTATAACCCAAGCTCCGTGGAACACCATATCAAACCACATATCAGATTCACGAATAAACAGTACCGCAAAGAATCCGCCAATCAGTACTGAAGCGTGGCGTATTTCACGGTTATTACGAGACAGAGTAAAGAACGACATGCTGGCTATTGCCAACATCAGTGATTGCGCAAGTTCAGTGACCGAATTCTCCCCCAGCCCATGATGAAGCAGAGTAAAGTCGATACGAAGACAAAGATTAACAAATATACTCAGCGCGGCAATGATCAGTACATTTAGGGCTACACGTTGAAAAGTTGCTTTTGAACTGGCAGTAATAACAGAAGAGTTATCGAGTTGCTGATGAGTTGAGGTTTGACATTTCATGATATGTATCGCCTTAACGCTGATGGGTATCCGGGTGTGATTTTCGTCACATTTTAATTGGCGTCGTACCTCCTTTGTCAGAGAAATGTCATAACTGAACAGTGTACAATAGAGATCAAAAAAGAGAGAGGCGTGCGCACTCTCTCTAGCAAAGTAACCCAGTCTGTTTCAACTAATTGATTCAGTTGTTATCAGAATCTTGCTTATGGTTATTTCGGTAGTACTCCCACTGTTCAACGCGTTCACCGTTTTGTAGAGCACAATATGTGACTCGCTTTTCATTTTCGGTGACAGTATCGAGCTCACCACCTTGTTGAACACAATAAACCGCCGCAGGGTTAGCGAGTGCTGTATATTCCTTCACTTCGTACTCGTCAGGCTCATTTGCGCAACCTGCCAGCAACACAACACTAGCCGCAGCCAAAGCAAAACACGCATTTTTCATAGAATTTCCTCAATTGAATCAATTGGTAGCATATCGAGTATAGAGGATTGCTTGAAAAACTCTGTCTTGAGTTTGTTAAAAAGTAGTCGATGTCTAAAATTAAAAGTAGCTATTCAGTAGACTTATCAATAAGCGGGTAGGTTATTGCTTCGTCTGCTGTGTCTCTAAAATAATTCTAAGCATAGGAAGTGCCAGATGTCGGACAATAAACATCGACTTGTTACTCGTAGTGATTTTGATGGGTTAGTTTGCGCTGTTTTACTTAAGCAGCTAGATCTCATTGATGATATTAAATTTGTTCACCCTAAAGATATGCAAGACGGCGTTGTCGAAATTACCGCCAACGACATTGTGACAAATCTGCCATATGTCGAGCAAGCCCATCTTGTCTTTGACCATCACCTCTCAGAAGTGATTCGTAATCCGGGAGAGCGAAAGAATCATATTATTGATCCAAACGCACCTTCCGCAGCTCGCGTGGTATGGGAACATTATGGTGGTGAGCAAACCTTTCCGAACCATTGGTTAGATATGATGGCTGCGGTGGATAAAGGCGACTCTGCTCAGTTTAGCCGCGACGAAGTCTTAGACTCTACTGGCTGGAATCTACTCAATTTCCTAATGGATGCTCGAACGGGCTTGGGGCGCTTTCGAGAGTTTCGTATTTCAAACTACGCCTTGATGATGGATCTTATCGAATATTGTAAGAACCACACTATAGATGAAATTCTATTGTTGCCAGATGTTCGTGAACGTATCGACCTTTACCGTGAACATGAAAACTTGTTCAAGCAGCAAATACAGCGCTGTGCCACAGTCCACGACAATTTAGTATTATTAGATTTGACCGATGAAGACGTTATCTATGCGGGTAATCGATTCATCATCTATGCACTCTATCCGCAATGCAATATATCGATCCATAAAATGTGGGGCTTTCAAAAGCAAAACACTGTGTTTGCAACAGGGAAATCTATCTTCGATCGAAGCTCCAAGACCAATGTTGGCGAATTGATGCTCAAATATGGAGGCGGGGGACATAAGGCTGCGGGAACTTGCCAGATAGACAATGACCGTGCTGAAGCAGTCCAGCGAGAACTAGTCGCAGCGATTACCGCAGATGGTTAGATAAACAGAGCCCCGGTAGTGATACCGGGGCTAATTATTTAGTGCTGGGAGATAACAGCTATAGGTTAGATTGGCATAACTCGGTTACGACCAAGTTGCTTCGCCTCGTAAAGAAGTTTATCGGCGCGCTCAATCAGTGATTCAGGTGACTCTCCAGGCTCCAGTTCTGCAACACCCAGTGAAATGGTAATATTGCCAATCGATTGACCAGTGCGTCGATCTTTGACTGACAGCTTTTCGACTGTGCGTCTGATAGATTCAGCAAATTGTCGTGCTATACGCAGGGATTTGTTAGGCACGATAAGCGCAAACTCCTCACCACCAAAACGGTAAGCATGGATACCGTCACGGCAGCTCAGTTGCATACGTCGGGCAATACCTTTAATTACCGTATCACCAAATAAATGACCATAGGTATCGTTAAAGGTTTTAAAGTGGTCGATGTCGGCCAAAACTAAGCACATTTTCTGTTCAGAACGGCACAGAGTATTGATGTCGCCATCAAATGCCCGGCGGTTGTACAGGCTGGTCAATGAGTCGAACAGGGCGTCTTGTTGAACTTCAGCCAGTTGACTCTTGAGTTGGTTAATCTCCTTGGTAGCATTAACCAACTGACTGTTCAGAAAGCGCGTAGAATGGCGGATTTCTCGCGATTCAGCGACAAGCTGACGAATCACGGTCATCACCTCTTCGATAGACATAGCTTCATCTTCAACTCTTTCAAGGTTGTCGAAGCTTTTATCAATCAGTTGGGAGAAGTCTGAGGTATCTGACAGGGTATCTGTCATCGAACTGGCTACTTCGTTAACCAGAATCTCAATATTAGCGCGTAATTCACGCATATCTGTTTCTGAGCGGCTGGCAACATAATTGTTATAGAGCTGCTCACCCGCCGCTGGTGGGCAGATTCCGTAGTTCTCTACAACGTTATCCAATTCTCTATTTAGCTGAGGGATCGCATTATCCACATAGGTGTACCAAAGTGCATAGTTTGCCGGGGTAGCAGCTACGTGATTCTTCATCATCAGCGGTACGGCTTTTTTTAAATTTGCCGTCGATTTTTTAAAGTCGTCGTCTGTCATTTTTTATGAGCATTGTTACTCTGTGTGCTTACCCGATGAGATTAACGGATTAAGCACATAGATGCTTGTAATTACTACTACTTTGTACTGACCAATAGATTAACTGTATGAACTTTAGCACATCTAAATTCTAGAAGCTGTATAGGGAATGAGCAAATGAAGAAACTCTATTCCAATCGCGAGCTCCTCAGCATTTAAGTACCGAGGACGATTTCGTCTCTTACATTCCCTTCTTCTAATCTTTTCGCACCACGTAACATCGCTTGTATTAAGTCACCCGCATTAAACTTCTCTAAGGCTTCGTGCGCACCCACTTGCTGCGCTCGTTCAACACAGATCTCACTAGAGAGCGATGTATGCAAAATGACATAGCTGTTGCTCAGTTCCTGTTCATTTTGGGTTTCGAAAGCGAGTTCATAGCCATCAAGCCCAGGCATTTCAATGTCGCTTACCAACATATCGATAGACTGACCTTTGGCCGCACATTCACGCATCAACTTGAGCGCATCGAGACCGTTATTACAGATTTGATATGGAATGTTGATACTATCAAGGGCATCGGACAATTGTTTACGCGCAATGGATGAATCATCGACCAGAAGAATGCTCAGAGCTTTCAAACGCTCTCGCTCCACATCGGTCAACATTGGAATACTGGTAGACTCATACTGCGGATAGATTTTTGATAGCAGCAACTCCACATCAAGCATTTGCACAATTTGATCTTCATAGCGCGTAATGCCAGTGACGAACACGTTGTTGCCAGCAGTTTCAGGCGCTGATTCAATTGATTTCCAGTCACACTCGATTATCTTCTCAATCGAACGAACCATAAACGCAACAATGGTGCGTAAGCAGTCAGTGACGATCAGATAACAAGAGTCGTACTCTTCAGGCTGAATCGGACGAAAGCCAATTGCAGCTGGCATATTAATTACTGGAATGGTTTTATCTCGAATCGTCACGGTTCCAATCACATGATGATGTGAATAAGGGATCTGCGTCGTTGGTTGATATGGCACGATTTCACGAACTTTGAGCGTACCGATAGCAAACTGCTGCTTGTTGTTTGTCAGAGTAAACATCAGCATGCCTTGCGACTGATTTGCTTTACTAATTGTCTTGGCCATTCAATTTCTCGTCCGAGTACTAGTTACCCTACATGGTAAAGTAAATTGCCTGTCGATCAATGTACCTATATCAATTTTGTTAGCGATAGGTGGTTAGTTATGCGTTTTCGTGATTTTTACACTTTAGCTTGGATGAAGATCTCATACTTATCGGGTACAATCTGGGTCACATAAATCACCAATCACGAGACATTATCATGGCGAACACCGCAGCTGCTCTGCATATCTTGGTTAAACACAAAGAACAGGCAGAAGACATTATCAAACAGCTTAAGAAAGGCGCTAAATTTCAAACCTTAGCTAAGAAGTACTCAAACTGTCCTTCAGGCAAGCGTGGTGGTGATCTGGGCGAGTTTAAACGTGGTCAGATGGTGCCTCAGTTTGACAAAGTCTGCTTCTCAGGAGAGACACTTGTTCCGCATCTGGTGAAAACCAAGTTTGGTTGGCACGTCGTTAAGGTACTTTACCGCACCTAATTGAAGTGACGGTCTAAACGTAGCGACTTTATCGCAGCGGACAATAACGAAAATGGCAGCTAGATGGTCTAGCTGCCATTTTTGTTTTTCAGGCACGGTTATAATCCGTTATTGGTGGCATTAACAACAAAATCAACGAAGGTACGGTTCTTCAACGAAAGACGTTTCGAACGATAGAGTAGATGTATTGGCTTTGCCTGAGGCAACTCATGTTGAAGAACTTCAATTAATTGACCTGACTGAATCTCCGGCTCGACCAGAATCTTTGGTTGCAGCAGAACGCCACAACCTTGAATCGCCGCATATTTTAATATGTCGCCATTATTAGACGTCAGTCTGGCGTTGCTATGGCTAAACGTATTCGAAGGCAGATTGATCACTTGCTGGCTTTCACCTTGATGGTACTGAAACCCCAAGCAGCTGTGTTGGCTAAGATCATCGAGAGAGTCGATTTTCCCATACTTATCAAGATACTCAGGCGCAGCGCAATAGGTCATCTGGTAATCGCCTAGTCTTCTTGCAACTAAAGACGAATCAACCAATTCGCCAATGCGGATAATAACGTCGGCTTCACTCCGAAATGGATCGATAAGATTATTGTCGAGAATCAATTCGACGTTTATGTCCGGATATTGAGCAAGAAAATCTGCAACGACAGGGGCAAGTACCTTCTTACCATACGTAACAGGACAGTTCACTTTGACTGTGCCTATGGGGCGATTGACCAAGGTTTGGATCAGGTTTTCGGCATTAGTAATATCTTCAATAATTCGATGACACTCTTGATAGTAGATCTTGCCCGCTTCAGTGAGTGACTGTTTTCTGGTGGTTCGATGAATCAGTTGTGTTCCAAGACTCTGTTCCAGAAAACTGACATGTTTACCGATCATCGTGGCAGAGAGATCGAAATGATGTGCTGCGCTACGAAAGCTACCGTGTTCCACAACATAGGCGAACACTTTCATGCTGGTCAGTTTGTCCATTATCCACTCATGATTTATAAAGAATCAACTTTTTGTGAGTTTATCAATTCAATGGAGTTAATTAAAGTTGGTGATATAGAGTAAATATTTCTAACGATTAGAGAATAGTGATGAGCCAAACGATATTTGTCACCGCTGAACTGCGTATCAATGCGGAAAAGCCAACAGCTGAGGTAGTTCAGTCAATAGAACAGTTCTGTCTGGATATGCAGAATGAACCGGGCTGCCTGCAAGCGATAGCGACTTACGATGATAAGGAGCCGCAGCGTGTGATTCTCTGGGAGCGCTATAAGGATCGGGCCGCCATTGAAGCGCATTTCAGCATGCCACATACGCAAGCATTTATTGCATCACAAGTAGCCGTGCTGGTTCAGGCATTTGAAACGCAGCAAAACGGAGTACTGGCATCATGAAATGGGGAATTCTGGGAACAAGCTTTATCTCCGGCGTGATGGCGGAGGCGATTAAAGGTGACGAAAAAAGTGATCTATATGCGGTGGCAGGGCGTTCTGAGGTCAACCTCATGGCGTTTGCCGAGCAATACTCAGTCGAGAAAACCTACTTAGACTACGATGCGCTGCTAAGTGACGAGCAGGTTGATATCGTTTATATCGCCTTACCAAACCACCTTCATCACGATTTTATTATCAAGGCAGCTCAAAAGGGTAAAGCGGTTCTGTGTGAGAAGTCACTGTCTGTCGATATGGAAAAAACGCAACTGGCTTTAAAAGCGGTCGAACAACATCAGGTTTTCTTCGCAGAAGGTTTGATGTACCTGCATCATCCGCTCATGAAGGAACTGGTGTCTGTTTTAAAGTCGGGAGAGATAGGTGAGCTTCGCTCTGTTCATACCTCTTACATTGCCTCGATTGCCCAGTTTGTTAATCCGGATAGCAAAGGCGCCTTGTATAACCTTGGTTGTTATCCGATATCTTTGCTGTATTTAGTCGCTAAAACCATGTTGGGTGAGCAAGTATTTGAAAATCGCTCTTTAAAGGCGTTGGGGCGCAGAGGCAAAGATGGCAACATCTGTGAATCGAGTTTGCTGATCAGTTTTGGTCAACAAACCTCAGCTTCAGTTCATACGGCTGAAGATCATGGATTGAAGCATCAGTTCACCATTCTGGGTAGTAAAGGTGCGATTACTATGCAAACTAACCCATGGCTTCCAGACGTTGAGAATCACTTCAGCGTCGAGATTTATGAAACCTCGAAGCGTGACATCTCAGTGAGTGCTGACGGCGATGCTTTTTTCTACCAAGTCCGGCAGGTACGCCAGGCTGTGGAAGCGGGCAAGAAAGAATTACGAGGTCCATGTGCGAGCTGGCAGGATTCATACAATATCATGCAGTTACTCACTGACTGGGAGAATATCCACGCCTGATTGGCGTAGACAACAGAGGTAAAGCTACTAAAGCCTTCGCAGTGTTGAAGGCTTTTTAGGATCTGAACTTGTTATTTCTGACTCGAAAAGTAGGCCGCAATATCTTTTAAATCTTCATCGTTCAAACGCGATAACTGCGCTTTCATCATCTCTGCCAGTGGACCTTTCCGATCACCATTTTGATAATCTTTCATCGATTGGAACAGGTAGCTGGCATTCTGACCATTAATGTTAGGGTAGGATGGATTGACGGCAATCCCTGTCTGACCATGACAGAAAACACAACTAGGCGCTTTGATTTTGCCAAGCTGAGGGTCGCCAAACGGCTCTGCTTGTGTGAAAGGAGATAAAATGAGTAGAAGTAGGAAAATGCGTGCCATCAGCGTAGCTCTAATAACAAAGATAGCATTAGCATAAAGCTTCCCCTAAGGGGAAGCTCAAGAGCGTCTGTGCTTTATCAGCTATATAACGCCAATTTTGCTAGCAAGGTATCAATATCTTCACTCGTTACATCTTTGTGTGTAACAAAGCGGATTGGATTCCCCGGGGAAATAGTGATGCCGTCATCAGAAAGCTTGGCCGCGACCTGTTTAATATCAATCGTTGGCTCTAATTTGGCAAAAACGATATTTGTTTGTACCAGCTCAGGCTTAACATGATAACCGTCAATCTTACTCAGACCTTCTGCAAGGTGCTTAGCATTAGCGTGATCGGTTTTAAGCTGTTCAACCTGTTCTGTTAAGGCGAGTTTACCTGCCGCAGCTAAAATACCTGCCTGACGCATACCGCCACCAACCATTTTACGTAGTCGACGAGCGCGAGCGATAAACTCATGGCTGCCTAAAAGTAGTGAACCAATCGGAGCTGCAAGACCTTTCGATAAACAAATCGTCATAGAATCGAAGTATCGGGCAATCTCTTTCACATCAACATCCAGTGCTACGGCAGCGTTGTAGACTCGTGCACCGTCCAGGTGAAGGAGCAGGCCGTTTTCATTGACAAACTCTCTTGCCTCGGCCAGATATGAAAGTGGCAGTACTTTACCGTTAATGGTGTTTTCCAGACTCAATAGCTTTGTGCGAGCGAAGTGAGAATCGTCAGGCTTAATTGCCGCGGCCAGTTTATCGAAGTCGAGTGTGCCATCTGGGTTATTTTCGATTGGTTGAGGCTGGATGGAGCCGAGTACTGCTGCACCACCTGCTTCATATTTGTAGTTGTGTGCCTGCTGGCCGCATAGGTATTCATCGCCACGCTGACAGTGAGCCATTAGACCAAGCAAGTTAGCTTGTGTGCCTGAGGTAGTAAAAAGCGCTGCCTCGAAACCGTGACGCTCTGCTGCCCACTGTTCCAGTTCATTTACGGTTGGGTCGTCGCCATAGACATCATCACCAACGAGCGCTTCACTCATCGCCTTACGCATCGCTTCGGTCGGTTTTGTTACCGTATCAGAACGAAAATCCATACTTTAAATCTCCTAAATATATCCACATAGCTTGGCTTTGCTTAAACACGCGATCGTTTTAGCGTCGGTGATTTCGCCTTGAATAATTTTTTGTTCGAGTTGTTCTATTGGTAGCGAGATGACTTCGATAACTTCATCTTCGTCGCATTGGTAGCGTTGGGTCTGACTTAACTGCTTAGCGACGAACAGGTATTGAATTTCGTCGCAGAATCCTGCCAGTGGCGTTACCTGACCAAGAGATATCATGCTTTGTGCACTGTAACCAGTCTCTTCTTCCAGTTCTCTATGGGCACAGGCCTCAATGGGTTCTCCACGCTCAAGCGTTCCGGCAGGAAGCTCCAATAGCCATTTCTTAAGCGAAGGTCGGTATTGATTGATAACGATGATATTGCCATTGGCATCAATTGGAAGAATAACGGCCGCTCCCGGATGGGAGATAGTGGTGTGGGTAATGTCCTTTCCATTTGGCAGCGTCATGGTCTCTTCAACAAGAGCGATTTGCTTCCATGAATGGATAGTGTTGATTTTATTTTCCATTGCGTCGTTACATTCGTCCATAGAGCTAGACTGGCCACATTACAGCTTCAGCCGAGAGAGATAAAGATCATTTCAGTCTCTTGCAGCAAAAAGAGCCGCGCTAGATAAGTGATGAAACTCTCAAAAGTGCAAACATTGATTTCAAGGAGTTACGTAAAAACTACGTCTGATATAAAGATCCGTCCAATCTACAAAATGCACTTGTAACAAAGTGATAACAAATGTATAAAATTATACATACAAGGTTTAATGATGGCCCCAGGAGAGCACAACAATGATTAGCCCAAATCGAGTGTCTCACTCACAAAAAGCTTTGCTCTCTGAACGAATCAGTAAACTGGCTCATGCACTATCAGATGGTGTCTATGAGAGAGAAGAAACCATCAAACTCTGTTTGCTCGCAGCCTTAGCGGGCGAAAGTGTGTTCTTACTTGGCCCTCCGGGTATTGCAAAAAGCCTTATTGCTAAACGTCTGATCCAAGCGTTTGATAACTCATCTTATTTTGAATATCTGATGACTCGCTTTTCGACACCGGAAGAGGTGTTTGGTCCACTGAGTATTCAGGAACTGAAAGATAACGGTCGTTACCTACGCCTTACCGAAGGCTACTTACCAACCGCGCAAGTGGTTTTCCTTGATGAAATCTGGAAAGCGGGCCCGGCAATCCTTAATACCCTTCTGACTGTTGTTAACGAGAAGACTTTCAAGAATGGCAGCGATATTGAGCGCGTTCCAATGCGTCTGCTGGTTTCCGCATCGAATGAACTACCTGATGAGGATAGCGGTCTGGAAGCCCTATATGACCGTATGCTTGTACGCGTATTCGTCAACCGTATTCAGAACAAGAATAACTTCAAGTCGATGCTAACTGTCGGAACACCTCAAGAGGCAGTGATTCCTGAAGGACTTGCCATTACAGATGAGGAATACCATCAGTGGCAGTCAGAACTGGATACACTAGAGCTGTCGGAAGAAGTATTCGAAAAGCTCTATGAACTTAAAACCATGTTGGAAAGTGCTGCTACCGCCGGGAGTGGTGTCGATGTGGCAGAGACCGATATGTATGTCTCAGACCGTCGTTGGAAGAAGGCCGTTAAGCTACTAAAAGCGAGCGCCTATTTTAACGGTCGCGATTCTATTAACCCGCTTGATCTGCTGTTACTCCAAGACTGTTTATGGAACAGTCCTGAGTCTCGTGACGTAGTACGCAGTGTTATTAAGCAGTTTGCCCTCAATCACGCTTTCGACCAACAGGAAGTAGAACAACAAATTACTTTATGCCGTGAAGAGCTGAGCGAGGTTCAAGAAGAACTTGAATCTGAGTTTGGCATCATGTTAGCGATGGAAACAACCACTGGACTGATTAAGAAACAGATCCATAGCTACGATATCTCCAACGCCAAAAGCTATAAGGTCGGCAGCGCATTCGACTTGGTCAAATTGGTGCTATTGCAAAGCAACATGTCTGTCTCAGAGTCTGAGAAGGGGGACAGTCGCTGGGTCTACGTACCAAAGAATGAGTTAGAGCGAGTGATTAAAGACGGTCAGGGTGACGTGTACGGCTATGTCAATCAGAACACCAATATGTGTCGCTTACGCTTTGATCTGGATGCTGCCAATAATCTGGTGATTAAAGATATTGCTAACCGAGCGGTACTGGTTTCAGTTGTGACCAATAAGGGCCTTGATGAGTCGCTCTATCAAGAGTGGTTAACCAAGTCTGAGCAAGCGATGGCTCAGCTTGAACACGCGGAACATCATCTACGTAAAGTGCGATCCAATTTCCATGGCGCCCTGCCGCACGGTTTTATAGACCAAGAGTTACCGCGTGCGATGGAAGCGAGTTTACAAAATCTTCAGCAGGTGTTGGAGTCAACCAAAGCCGAGTGTGAACGTACGGTTTTCCGATTTAAGAACTTAAACCAGTTCTTCTCATAAGGAGCCGATATGTTAGGAGCCGACGGATTAAACTTAGCACTGGCCATTGCCGATTCAGGAATCATAGACACTGCGGTTAATGATCTGATGGCGCGTTCTCAGGTCATGGTGCTGGCCGAGAAGCGTGGGGTGAAAAGTTCAGTTAAAAACCATCTGCTGAAGTGGCGTGGTAGCGTTAAAAAGCGCATCACTAAGGTTTGTGAAACGGAACGTTTTCAACAAGAGCTGGCGCTGTATCAGGAAGTGATTCATTGGGATGAAGCGAGATTTTTTGAAGAGATCCCGGAAGTCATTAAAAAGTTAGAGTGGCACTCGGCCTTCTATCTTAAAGCGCGTCGCCTTCTGGAAAAGAACAAGGGACTTAATAACCCAATGTTCCCTCACTATTTCTGTGATCAGTGGTATCAGAGTCTGTCTGATGCCTTACGTCAGGCACAGCTTTCAGAGCTAGAAGCGAATAAAGAGAAAGTGCTTAAAGACCTTTACCAACGCATGGAAACCATGAAGAACATGGATAAAGTGACGGAAGAAGGGGATGAAGGTAGCGTAGGTCGTTTATGGGATATGGCGTCTGCCAAGCTAAGTAAGTCTGATCTTTCTGTAATGAAACGTCATGCGGAATTCCTTAAAAAGAATAAAGGCTTGCAAGAGATAGCTGAACAACTTGGTCGTATGGCAGGGCAGGTTGATGATCCTGAACTCAATCGAGCTCCGGCTGAAGAGTTGCAAATGGTCGAAGAGAAATCAGATGAAGCTACCGATGATATTGTTGGTATTCATGAAAGCGACGACCTCAATAAGTTACTGCCGAACGAAACTATGTTTCTTGCTTATCCTGAGTTGGAAGTTGTCTTCTACAAACATCTGGTAGATAAGCGTCTGATGAATTATCGCATGCAGGGTAAGTCGAGAACCTTACGCAAAATTCGTGCGCAGCAGCCTGATCACAAGCAAGTCGATGTTGAGAAAGGGCCGTTTATTGTTTGTGTCGATGCTTCTGGTTCAATGAGTGGCTTTCCGGAGCAATGTGCTAAGGCGATGGCGTATGCATTAATGCAGATTGCATTGGCAGAAGATCGCGATTGTTACGTTATTCTCTTTTCCACAGAACAAATTACTTATGAGTTGACTAAACAAGATGGTCTGCGTGAAGCGAGTGACTTTCTCACATACAGTTTCCACGGCGGTACCGATCTCGAACCTGTGCTGATGAAGTCAATCGATCTTATGTGTGGCGATAAGTATAAGAACGCTGATATGGTGGTGATTTCAGACTTTATCGCACCAAAGCAGTCGGATGAGATGGCACACAAGGTAGCGGAACTTAAAGCGCGTAAGAATCGTTTCCATGCCATTAGCTTGTCCAAGTACGGCAACCCAGAATTGATGACCATGTTCGATCATAACTGGGCTTATCACCCTAATCTGGTGGGGCGTCTGATGAAGAAATGGTAGTCGCTGACAAACAAAAAAGGAGCTCATTGAGCTCCTTTTTGCGTTATATCGCGAGTGGCATTTCGTTGGATGGATCGTGTTTACGGTAAACTCGAATCAGACCAAGCAGAGCGAGAATCGACATAATTAGCATCAGTGCGCCAAGCGGCATTTGATCTGGTGCCGGAATCATCGAAGCACCAAGGGTCGCCAAACCTGCACCTAAGTTTTGCATACCACCTAACACAGCACCGCCGGTGCCTGCGTGGTAAGGCAATGGTGACAGAGCACCCGTTGTTGCCGCCGGGAAAAGAATACCAGCACCTAAGAAATAAATGGTTGCTCCGCCAATCAATGTCAGAGCGCTTGTCTGACCCAGTAAGCCAGGTAGCAAGACCACCAGAGAACCTGCCATTATGGCAACCAGTCCAACACTCAGTGCACGTTTCTCGTTCTTTCTTGATGCAATGTAGCTTGAAAGCGCAGCACCGACCAAGTAGCCAGGGATAGGTAATACGAACAGTAAACTTACCGTCGTTGCAGGTAGTTTCAATACCCCACCAAGTAATACGCCTGCTGCAGCCTCAAAGATAGCGATACCAGAGAAGGTTGCAACCAAACAGATTAAATAGCCCTGAAAACGACGGTCTGACAGAACATAGCGGTAGCTGCTGGTGACCTTTTCATAGCGACGCTTCTCGCGAGGCAATGTCTCCATGAAACTGGTCATCATCGTAATCACAACCGCGATACCAAATAGTGCCAGGAACATGTAGCTTGAACGCCAGCCGAATGCTTCAGTCAGGTAGCCGCCCAGTACCGGAGCAATCAGAGGTGAAAAGATCACGCACATGCTGATTAGGCTATTAACCTTATGCAGTTCAGCACCATCGAACAGGTCACGAGTAAGTGTTCGCGACATAGCGCCGCCACAGCCAATCCCTAAGCCCTGAATGAAGCTACCGGCAAGAAACCAATCGTAATCGTGCGCAAAAAGAGCGACGAGTGTACCTGCAATATAGATAAGCAGACCAACAACAATGATTGGTTTACGACCCAAACGATCAGATAAAGGACCATAAACGAACTGCGAAAAACCGTAAGGAATTAGGTAACAGGCCATTACCGCTTGTAGTGCGGATGGACTAACCAAGAACTCACTTGCCATATGACCTATTGATGGGACATACATGGTTTGAGTCATTTGACCAACAGCAGTCAGAATAGCAATCAGAAAAGTTAACTTAATCACTTGAGTAGACGCAGACATTTCTACAACACCTAAATACAACGCGCAAAACACTAGCAATGCAGAAGCAAAGCTAATAACAAATACAAACAAAGGGGACTTTTAGGCGCGAGATATTAAAGGGGGTTAGATTATCTGGCAACGAAAAAGTGTGATCTGAAGCAAGATAAAAATTTGATATTTGGATTAGCAAAACTAATCCAAAAATAATAACTGCAGCTTAGTGAAAAATTATGCGAGGGGAAGCTTCGACAGGCATTTTCGACATAAGCATAATGTGTTGTCGGCTAGCTGAGAAGTATCCCGCTGTTCAATCTCGAAACACCAACATGTCGACTTACCCTGACTAATATCGCACTGGGCTGGCTGGTTACAGGATGGACAGCTATGGGTTGAGTTTGTGCTACTCAGTTTCGCCATGATTTCATCACGCTCCTGATCGGTGAAGTGGCGCCAGTTGACGACTTCGTCCATGGTGCGGTAGCAACCACTGCAAATACCTTCATTGTTCTTACAGGCTGCGATACAAGGTGTTTTCACAGTTACAATCCATTTAGCGTCTGTTTAAGTTAAGGCTGGACTATACCGATTTCCGGCCTCAACTTCAAAACGGCTCAATCGATCAGAGACCATCAGGCTTTGCTTTTAAATGAAGGCGGCTGGTATTGCAGTGAGGTGTCTTTCTTCATCAGGATGTTACTGGCAATCAAACTACCAACACAAATCAAGGACAGCGCCAGCCAGCCAAGTGGGGTCGGTTGTTCAGCAAACACGGGGATCGCCAGCAAGGTTGCAACTGCAGGGGTTGCGGCACCAAATGCAGCGGTACGCTCTGCTCCTAACACTGATATAGCGTGGAGGTACGTGAAAGCGGCAATAACACCCGCCCCGACACCTTGTAGCATCAAGTGACCGCTCAGTTGCTCCCATGGCCATTCGCTTACTGCGTGAGTATATAGATAGCTATCGAGTCCTCCGCCAAGGATAACAAGCAGCAAGGCAATCGTAGACATTAGGGCAATCAGACCAGATGCGGCAAGTGGATTCAGATTGGAAACACGTGCGCAGATAGTGAAAGTCGCCCACATAGCGCTACCGATCAGAAATAACAGGTGGCCTTGTAACAGCTGGCTATCAGCATGGCTAAAGCTTTGTGCCAAAAATGTACCAATACCAATCATAACCAGAATTAAACCGAAGATGCGGTGACTACTCAGGGGCTGTTTAAAGAGAACGACTGCGATTCCGGAGACAAATAGTGGCAGGGTACCGGGAACAAGAGCGCTACCATCAGACACTGGAGCGAACGTCATCCCAGTCCCGGCGACGAGCAGATAGGGCAGACCGCTACCGATAAACATACCAAGTAAGTAACGCTTGGGTACGGCAATGATTTGTTGTCTCGCTTTATACACCAGAGGCATGAGAATCAAGCAAGGGATAACAAAGCGGGTTAAGGCAATATCAGCAGTGAGTAGCTCAGAATGAGCTCCGCTTCTTAATGACAGGAAAAAACCAGACCAGAGCAAAAGGGTGGCAATCATTGCCAGGTATCCAGAAACCATATCCATACGTTACCTTGATTAGAATTATGATCATTATGGAATGTAAATAGAGGTTAAATCTGGCAATATTAAGTGATAAATTAAAATAATTTAGTGGTTTCAATCAATATTTGAACTCAAATTGATTGAAACAGGCGTGAGGTATTATGGATAGAATAGATAAGCATATTTTAAGGCTGCTACAACAGGATGCTCGTCAGGCAACAGCGGAAATCGCTGATAAGGTCGGCTTGTCAGCTTCGCCATGTGCAAGAAGAATTAAACGGCTTGAAGAACAGGGGATCATCGCCAATTATCGCGCCAGCTTGAACAAAGATCGGATTGGCGTCGGGATGACGGTGTTTGTCGAAGTGAGCTTAAACAATCACCAGGCTGCCAGTATCGATGACTTCGAACATGGAATTCAGGAGATGGACGAGGTGATTAGCTGCCACGTGGTGTCCGGAGCGTATGATTACTTGCTAGAGGTGGTAAGCCATGATCTCGCTGGTTACGAATCGTTTACGCGTAAGCTGCAGCGTCTGGAAAATGTCAAAGATATCCACACCCACTTAGCGATTAGACAGGTGAAAGGCGGCAGTGAGCTGCCTATCTTTACAGGAAGCAACTAACCAGCGTTTTCCTGATGTTGTGGCGAAAGCGGAGCTGCTTGATATGTATCGTCAGCACCGTAGCGGGTCATTCGGTTGCGTCCGGCTCTCTTGGACTGATACAAAGCCAGGTCGGCACGCTTAATCCACTCTCTGGCTTGTTCTGATGGCTGACACTCAGCAATGCCGATGCTAATGGTAATCGGCTGTTCACTTGGACTGGGTAGTTGACGAACTCTATTGAGAATACGGCTGCTCTTCTCCTCTGCTAATAATTGATCTTTGCCATGATGAAGCAGCAGAAATTCATCGCCACCAAGGCGGAAAAGCTTATCGTCGAGCTCCATTTCTTGTTGGATGCAAGCTGCAATTGAAATCAGAACACGGTCTCCAACATCATGACCAAATAGGTCATTCACATATTTAAAGTTATCGACGTCGATTAAAGACAGACTAGAGCAAGGATAGTGTTCAATAGCGCTCTCTAATGAATCATTGAGTTCGTGACGATTATAAACACCTGTCAGGGCGTCTTTCACTAACAGGGTACGTAGCTCAACTTGCAACGCACGTATAGCTTGGACAACCACGTGAACAATAATAGCGGTCACTATTAGCGAGATGACGTAACGCAATGTTACGGCGACGTCCTGATGCATCAGCGCGGCGAAGCCTGAGCCGGAAATCATAATGAAATTAGAAGTAATGGCTTCTCTTTTGGGAAGAAGAAATATCAGGCTGATTAAGATCGGGTAGATCCAATAGGTCGCCAGAGTGCCGAATACCCGGACAGCCAGAACCGCAGATATGAGGAGAAGTACCAGGGGCAGGTAATGACTGAAGAGACTTATTCGATTGTAGATGATGGCTGTGATTTCGAGTAGTAGAGATATCTCGAAAGCCAGTAAAACCATGCCTAGCATGATTTCACCAGCAATTATATTTTTAATTCCGAGTGGAACGAAGATTATCAGAGTGATGGCGGCGATAATCTTGAGGAGTTGCTTCTGCTTAGCTAAGTCGAGTATCGCCTCGTCATTTATATCTGGTAACGTCTTGCTCATAGCCATCACACCTTACAAACCGGAACAACATTTTTAGATGTTTACCTTTAAACGTAAGCGTAAAGTGGGGGGAAAGCAAACCAGTAACTGATTATTCCGGCTTAGTAATACTGCCGAGTTCGAGAACCGGAGCTACATCGATATCTTCAGCGTTCATCATCGATGAAATACGCTGCACAGACGAAAGTAGTAGTGACTGCTCCCACTCTTCCAGACGTTGAAACTTGGTAATGAAGCTTTGCTGTAGAGGGGTTGGGGCGTTATCCAACAGTTTCTTACCTTCATCGGTAAGATAAGCATGAACTTTACGTTTATCTTTACTACTACGAACGCGCTGGACCAAACCATTACGCTCTAAACGATCAAGAATCGTTGTCGCGGTTGCCTGACTCATATTCGTATGGTCAGAAAGCTGACGAATTGTTACTTCCCCAAGTTCTCGAATAGAACGCATCAATATCAGTTGCGGGCCCGTTAATCCAGACTCTTTACTTAGCTTCTTAGAGTGTAAATCAATTGCTCGAATGATCTGACGAATCGAGATTAGGACTTCTTCATGCTTTTCCAATGCGGTTCCTTAGTAAGTCGAGAGTTATTTAGTCAAGAAAAGTAGGCAAAAATACATGAAATAGAAGACGAAAAAAAGCCTCTATTATCACAAATGAACAAGCCAAATATGTAATTACTGTTATAAATATTAGTGTAATTATTTAGTGTACGAACATTATCAAATGTTAAGTGTATCTTAAATTGCTCAAAACATAATCGGTCGCGTGGCGATTTTCCTAAATTGTGTCCAAAAAACAGCTTATTAGTGGAACAAAACGACAAGAAGCGTACAATAATGAGAGGTGTATCAGATTGTAACTAGCAGAAAATCATTTTTAACTCTAATGATTTCCTTGAATGGACACGCTGTTACGCATCGGAAATAAGATGCTAGAGAGGAACGATGACTAAAGGCATAGATAAGTACAGTATCGATAGTACCGACTACACAATCGGTCAGGATAACGTACAGAAGTGGGGATTTGACGTGCACAATCCAGTGTTTGGCTGGAGTGCGAGTCTAATAGCGATATTTTTAATTGCTGTATTGGTTATGGATGCAGAGTCAGCGAAAGCGACACTGGATGGTATCAAGTGGCAGATCATTGGTAGCTTTGACTGGTTGTTTATCTGGTCAGGGAACATCTTTGTTATTTTCTGTCTGGCGCTGATTGCGTCACCATTAGGTAAGATCCGTCTTGGTGGTAATGACGCAACGGCTGACTATTCATACTTATCATGGCTGTCGATGCTTTTCGCAGCAGGTATGGGTATCGGCCTGATGTTCTGGAGTGTGGCTGAACCTGTCGCTTACTTCACCGGATGGTATGAGACTCCGCTGGGTGTTGAAGCGAATTCACCTGAAGCGGCTAAACTTGCTCTTGGCGCGACCATGTTCCACTGGGGTCTGCACCCATGGGCTATTTATGGTGTTGTCGCACTGTCACTTGCGTTTTTCGCCTACAACAAAGGCTTACCACTTTCGATTCGCTCTATTTTCTACCCACTGCTTGGCGATCGCGCCTGGGGTTGGGCTGGTCACATCGTTGATATTTTAGCGGTACTGGCTACTCTGTTCGGTCTGGCGACTTCATTAGGTCTGGGTGCGCAGCAAGCTGCGAGTGGTATTCACCATGTATTTGGCATCGAGTCTGGCTTAGGTTTGCAGATCGTTGTGATTACCGCTGTAACATTGCTTGCCGTGGTATCTGTTATCCGTGGTATTGATGGTGGTGTAAAGGTCATCAGTAACATCAACATGATCGTTGCATTCTTACTGCTGATTCTGGTTGCATTAATTGGCTATGCTATCGTCGTCGGCAACATTGGTACCACGTTAATGGCTTACCTGGAGAACTTAATTCCTCTAAGTAACCCTCACGGCCGTGAAGATGAAGCTTGGTTCCAGGGCTGGACTGTATTCTACTGGGCTTGGTGGATCTCTTGGTCACCATTCGTAGGTATGTTCATCGCTCGCGTTTCTAAAGGTCGTACCGTACGTGAGTTCATTACCGCAGTCTTGTTGGTACCAACAGCAGTAACGCTACTTTGGATGTCGACCTTTGGTGGCATGGCGATTGATCAAGTGATCAATAACGTTGGCGAACTGGGTAGTGAAGGTCTTACTGATGTATCGCTAGCCATGTTCCAAATGTTTGATGTGCTTCCTTATGGTTCGATCCTGTCAGTGATTGCTATCATTCTGGTATTGGTATTCTTTATCACTTCATCAGATTCTGGCTCACTGGTTATCGACAGCATTACCGCTGGTGGTAAAGTGGACGCTCCTGTAATCCAGCGTGTTTTCTGGGCCTTTATGGAAGGTGCTATCGCAGTCGCGCTATTGTGGATTGGTGGTTCTGAAGCGGTACAGGCATTGCAGGCGGGTGCTATCTCGACGGCACTACCATTCACCATCGTATTGCTATTGATGTGTGTAAGCTTGCTAATGGGCATGCGTACTGAACGTCGATAGACAAGCAACTAAGTGCTAGAGAAGGGGACGATTTTCGTCCCCTTTTTATTTGCTTGAAATCCAATGAATTACTTAGATTTACACTGTTAATTATTCTCATAATCGGACAGTGAACTCGCTGGTATTTCGTCTATAAAATCGTTACTGTGATGAATAGACAGACAACTAGTGAGGCATAGGATATGAGTTATTTAGTCGAAGGATCTTGTCAGTGTGGGCAGGTGGAATACAAGTTACATCAGCCACCTAAGGTGGTAATGGCTTGCCATTGCAGAGAGTGTCAGAAGCTCTCTACGGCACCTTTTAGCGTTACTGCGGTAGTCGCCACCAAAGACATTGAGTTTAAAGGCGAGCTTAAAGAGTGGCAGAGAATGGCTGAAAGTGGCAACAAGAACTTCGCTAAATTCTGTCCGGAATGTGGTAACAGAATCTATCATTTCAATCCGGACGATATGTCGACCATTAAATTAAAACTTAAATCAAACCATTCTGGTGACGACACAATTTTCGAACCTACTGCCCATGTCTGGGTTAGTGAAAAGCAAGACTGGTATCAAGTTCCTACAGGTGTCCCATGCTTTGATAAGCAGCCTTAGTTCTAAATACTCCAGTTCTTGCAACATCATTCTTTTCAAAGGTGCCATTAGGGCGCCTTTTTTATGCACGGCTTTGGCCGCCGCTCTACATCCCATCAAGTCGCTGTGTTTTGGTTGGGTGAAAAACAACCAATATCTAATAAATTAAATTATTAGTACTCGAATTTTTAAATCAATAAACAATTCCTTTTGGTTGGCAAAGTGAGGGCGCTTTTTTTGTTGTCGATTTGTAATTCTTGTTTTCTCGGTTTCTTCTATAATTTTATTTAAATCAATATCTTGGGTCTTGTTTGATTGCTATTCTTAGGTTTCTGACGCCATTTGTAATTCAATTGTAACAAGTAATAAGCGCTTAGATGTCGCATGGTTTTGCAGCAGGATATTATCCTGAAACGCCCTGTTTTTATAAAATTGATTTGAGTTCTAAGTAATTTTGAGGCATTTTATATTTAACTGAACGTTCAATAAAAAATAAAAGGTGCCATTTATGCCCAAGGTAGGGATGCCAAGCATACGCAAGCCACAACTCGTGCAAGCGACGATGAGAGTGATAGACAGGGTGGGTTTACACTCAGCCAGTATTGCTTTGATCAGCAAAGAAGCTGGCGTGTCTACAGGTATCATCAACCATTACTTTGGCGGCAAGCATGGTCTTCTTGAAGAGACGATGAGGGAAATACTTCGTCAGTTGTCACGTACGGTAACTGAACGCCTGAGTACGATTCCTAAAGATGCGCATCAGCAAAGAATCAACGCAATTATTGATGGCAACTTTGTTGGTTATCAGGCGGAAAACAAAGTAGCAAAGACCTGGCTGGCTTTCTGGTCATACTCTGTTCACGATCCTGAGTTGCACCGATTACAAAAGGTCAATGAAAAGCGTTTGCTTTCCCACCTGAAAATTGAACTCAAAGCATTATTCGATAAAGAGCAGGCTGAGTTAATTGCTCATGCTATTGCAGCACTCATAGATGGAATCTGGCTACGTGGAACGCTCAACCCACAAGGCATAGATGCGCACAAAGCGCGGCTAATCATCAACGATTATCTCGATAAGCAGCTCACATTCTACTCACAAAAATAGTTATAGAAGTCAGATCTTTACATGGAAATGAAATCATTATTTATCGATGGTCAAGCTTGCAAAGCGACATCGAACCAAAGTTTTGTTACTTACAACCCGGCTAACGGTGAACCTCTTGCTGAAGTGGGACAGGCTAGCGAGCAGGATTTAGCTCGTGCAATTGAATCTGCTAAGCAGGGTTTCAAGGTCTGGTCGGCGATGACGGCAACAGAACGTAGCCGTATTCTGCTAAAAGCCGTAGCGATTTTACGTCAGCGCAATGATGAACTCGCTGCGTTGGAAGTCGCTGATACAGGCAAGCCTCTTCAGGAGGCGATTGCCGTTGATATCGAAACGGGTGCAGATGTGATTGAGTATTTTGCTGGTTTGGCGCCTGCTCTGCAGGGTGAACAGCAGCCTTTGAGTGAGACTCAGTTTTTCTATACTCGTCGTGAACCACTCGGTATCTGCGCTGGCATCGGGGCGTGGAACTACCCAATTCAAATCGCGATGTGGAAATCTGCACCGGCACTTGCGGCGGGCAATGTAATGATCTTTAAACCTTCGGAAGAGACGCCGCTTAGCGCGCTGAAGCTGGCAGAGATCTTTACTGAAGCAGGTCTTCCAGATGGTGTTTTCAATGTACTTCAAGGCGACCACCGTGTCGGTCAAATGCTGACTGCTCACCCAGAGATAGCCAAAGTGTCATTCACTGGTGAATCAGGTACCGGGAAACTGGTTATGGCTGACAGCGCCAAAACTCTTAAGCAAGTGACGATGGAGTTGGGTGGCAAGTCGCCAATGATCATTTTCGATGATGCTAAGTTAGATGATGCCGTTTCTGCGGCGATGGTTGCTAACTTTTACACCCAAGGTGAGGTGTGTACCCATGGTACGCGCGTCTTCGTCCATGAATCTATTCACGACGCTTTTGTCACTCAGTTAAAACAGCGTACCGAAAAGCTGATAGTTGGTGATCCTATGGACATGGACACCCAAATTGGTGCTCTGATTTCCAAGCAGCACCTTGCAAAGGTTCTTGAAGCGATCGAATCGGCGAAACAAAGTAAAGCGACATTGCTGACAGGCGGTTATCAGGTAACGGATAACGGTCTTGAAAAGGGTAACTTTGTTGCTCCGACTGTCTTTATCGATTGTGAAGATGATATGAGCCATGTTCAGAGCGAAATTTTCGGTCCGGTAATGTCGGTGCTCAAGTTCAGTGACGAAGAGCAGGTTATCACACGGGCAAACGATACTGATTATGGCTTAGCGGCAGGTGTCTTTACTCAAGATCTTTCTCGTGCCCATCGCGTTATTCATCAGCTTCAGGCTGGTATCTGTTGGGTTAATACCTGGGGTGATTCTCCTGCAGAAATGCCGGTCGGTGGCTACAAGCATTCAGGCATTGGTCGTGAAAACGGACCGGAAACGTTACGTCATTACACCCAGACCAAGAGTGTGCTGATTGAACTTGGCGGTTACGAAAGCCCTTACGCATAAACGCTGATATTACGGAGAATCTCAATGCAACAAAGCTACGATTATATCATCGTTGGCGCAGGGTCGGCTGGCTGTGTACTGGCAGACCGGCTAAGCGAAAGCGGGCAGCATAAGGTGCTGCTGCTCGAAGCTGGTGGTACAGACAAGAGCATCTTTATCCAGATGCCGACGGCACTCTCATACCCGATGAACAGCGAACGTTACGCATGGCAGTTCGAAACCGAACAAGAAAGTGGCCTCGACGGACGTAAGCTCCACTGTCCACGCGGTAAAGTTCTGGGTGGTAGCTCTTCGATTAACGGTATGGTTTATGTTCGCGGCCACGCTTGTGACTTTGATGAGTGGGAACAGAATGGCGCTCAGGGCTGGAACTATCAAGGGTGTCTGCCTTATTTCAAAAAGGCAGAAACTTGGATCGGTGGTAGCGACGATTATCGAGGCGGTGAAGGTCCGTTAGGCACATGCGCGGGTAATAATATGGCGATGAACCCTCTCTACCAAGCGTTTATTGATGCTGGTAAGGATGCGGGCTATCCGGAAACTTCCGACTATAACGGCTATCAGCAAGAGGGCTTTGGTCCGATGCACATGACGGTTGATAAAGGTGTGCGCGCCTCAACGTCAAATGCTTACCTGAGAAGAGCTCTGAAACGTTCAAACCTGACTCTGATTAAAGGCGTTGTAGTGCGAAAAGTACTGCTTGAAGGGAAAAAAGCGCTAGGCGTTGAGTACCAAAAATCAGGCAAAGTGACACAGTGTTTTGCTGAAAAAGAGGTAATCTCAAGCGCAGGTTCGATCGGTTCCCCACATCTACTGCAGCTGTCGGGCATTGGCCCAGAGGCGGTACTGAAAAAGGCAGGAGTAGCTGTCGAGCACGATCTACCGGGTGTAGGTCAGAACCTTCAAGATCACTTGGAAGTGTACTTCCAGTATCACTGTAATCAACCTATCACGCTTAACAGCAAGCTTGGCTTAGTGAGTAAAGCCAAGATTGGTACTGAGTGGATTCTCACTCGCAAAGGATTGGGTGCAACTAACCACTTCGAGTCATGTGCGTTTATCCGATCTCGTAAAGGGCTGAAGTGGCCAAATATTCAATATCACTTTCTGCCAGCAGCTATGCGTTATGACGGTCGCGCTGCATTTGATGGCCATGGCTTCCAGGTTCATGTCGGGCCAAACAAGCCCGAAAGCCGTGGTAGCGTCGAAATCACTTCGGCTAATCCGAGCGAAGCGCCAAAAATTGAATTCAACTATATCTCAACAGAACAGGATCGTCAGGACTGGCGTGATTGTATTCGCCTCACTCGCGAAATTCTCCAACAACCCGCTATGGACTCATTCCGTGGTGATGAGATTCAGCCGGGCCTCGCGATTACCAGTGATGAAGCGATTGATGAGTGGGTTAAGAGCAATGTAGAAAGTGCATATCATCCATCGTGTAGCTGCAAAATGGGTGCAGACGATGACCCTATGGCGGTACTTGACGATCAGTGTCGTGTACGCGGAATTGAGTCATTACGCGTGGTCGATTCATCTGTTTTCCCAACCATTCCTAATGGCAACCTCAATGCGCCAACCATCATGGTGGCAGAGCGAGCTGCGGACATGATCTTAGGTAAGCCATTGCTTAAACCAGAACAGAAGCCTGTTTGGTTAGCACCTGACTGGCAGCACCAGCAACGTATTAATACACCGAAAAGAGCTGTGGAATCAGCTCAATAAATAGTCAGTACTCATTACAAGGAATCCAATATGTCTATGATGACAAAAACTCTTACTACTCTGGCAATCAGTAGCTTTGCGGTAAACGCATACGCAAACCAGTGTGAAACTGTACGTTTTGCTGATGTCGGCTGGACCGATATCACTGCAACAACCGCAGTAACATCTGAACTGCTAAAAGGTATGGGATACAAAACTAAAACTGACCTGCTATCTGTGCCAGTGACATACTCTTCAATGGCGAACGGCGATATCGATATCTTCCTTGGCAACTGGATGCCAACTATGGAGGGAGATATCGCTAAATACCGTGAAGCGGGCAGTGTTGAAACCGTTCGTGCAAACCTTGAAGGCGCTAAGTACACCCTTGCTGTACCCAAATATGTTTACGACGCTGGCGTAAAAAGCTTTGCCGATCTGGTTAAGCATAGCGACAAATTCAAAGACCGTATCTACGGTATCGAACCGGGTAACGATGGTAACCGTCTGATTCAGTCAATGATCGATAGCGATGCATTTGGTCTTAAAGATTTCAGTCTGGTTGAATCCAGCGAAGCGGGCATGGTTTCACAGGTAACACGCGCAGTACGTCGTAACCAGTGGATCGTTTATCTTGGTTGGGCTCCGCACCCAATGAACAGCAATGTAGAAATGGCTTATCTGGCTGGTGGTGACGACTTCTTTGGTCCGAACTATGGTGGTGCAAATGTTTACACTAACGTGCGTGCTAACTACCTGTCTGAGTGTAAAAACGTAGGTCAAATGCTTAAGAACCTTGAGTTCAGTCTGGAGATGGAAAACCAACTAATGGAAGCGATTCTTAACCAGAACGTTAAACCATCAAAAGCGGCGCAGCAGTGGCTAAAAGAGAATCCGCAGCAAGTTGAAGCATGGCTGAAAGGTGTGAAAACACTGAGTGGCGACGATGCAGCAGCAGCGGTAAACAGCTACATCAAGTCAAACGCGTAATGTGATTAGGTGGGGCGGCACTGTCGTCTCACCTTAAAGTAAGGTTTTAAAGTGAATTTTATTACAAACAACAAAATCCCTGTGGGTGAATGGATGGAAACGGGCGTTGACTGGCTGACTCTCAATGCTGCTGGTTTCTTTGATGCCATTTCAATTTTTCTGGAAACCGTCATTCTTTTTGTTGTCGATATATTTAAATGGATGCCGCCAGCCCTGCCAATTCTGATGACAGCTGCGATTGCCTGGTATCTGCATAGAAGCATCCCTTTGATGCTGTTTATCGTTGGCGCATTGCTAACAATCTTAAATCTCGGTTATTGGCAGGAAATGCTGGAAACCTTTGTTCTTGTCTTTGCAGCGACAACGATTTCCGTATTAATTGGCGTTCCGATTGGAATTATGGCATCTCATCGCCCATGGCTTTACACCTTGTTGCGGCCCATTCTGGATTTGATGCAAACCGTACCTACTTTCGTTTACCTGATCCCGACTCTGGTTCTGTTTGGACTGGGTATTGTTCCTGGACTGATCTCGACGATTATCTTCGCCATTGCGGCGCCGATTCGTCTGACATATTTGGGGATGACCAAAGTTCCTGAAGAGCTTATAGAGGCCGGTAAAGCGTTTGGTGCCAGCCGGATGAAGCTATTGTTTAAAGTCGAGTTACCCGCCGCTATGCCAAGTATTATGGCAGGTGTGACTCAATGTATCATGCTGTCGTTATCTATGGTTGTAATCGCCGCACTTGTCGGCGCTGACGGTCTGGGCAAACCTGTGGTTCGAGCTCTGAATACCGTTAATATCTCGCAAGGGTTCGAAGCGGGTCTTGCTATTGTATTGGTTGCGATCATTCTTGACCGTCTATGTAAAACTCCTAACCAGAAAGAGGCGTAATTATGGATGCTATTACAATTAACAATCTGGATGTGGTGTTTGGCGACAAGCAACAGTTGGCACTCAACCTGCTGGATGAAGGAAAATCACGCCAGCAAATTATTGATGAAACTGGTCAGGTAGTGGGCGTAGACAATGTCTCTCTGACGGTCAGGGAAGGTGAAATCTGCGTATTAATGGGGCTTTCTGGTTCAGGAAAATCTAGCCTGTTACGTGCGGTCAATGGTCTAAATGAGATCAGCCGAGGCTCACTTGAGATTAAAGATGGTGATCAGGTCGTTGATCTTGCCAATTGTGATGAAGAAACCTTACGCCACCTGCGCACCCATCGTGTTTCTATGGTGTTTCAGAAGTTTGCACTGATGCCATGGCTGACTGTACTGGATAACGTTGCTTTCGGTCTGGAAATGAAAGGCATGGCAAAAGCGCAGCGCCGTGAGAAAGCTCGCGAGCAACTGGAAATGGTTGGTCTGGCGGAATGGGAAAGCAAATATCCTCACGAGTTGTCTGGTGGTATGCAGCAAAGGGTCGGCCTAGCTCGCGCTTTCGCAATGGATACCGATATCTTGTTGATGGACGAGCCTTTTTCTGCACTGGATCCGCTAATTCGCGCTCAGTTGCAGGATGAGCTGATTCAACTGCAGAACAAACTGAACAAGACCATCTTATTTGTTAGCCATGATTTGGACGAAGCATTAAAAATTGGCAACAATATTGCGATCATGGAATCAGGAAAGCTGATTCAACATGGTAAACCTGAGAACATTGTTCTTGCGCCAGAGACTGAATACGTAAAGGACTTTGTTGCTCACACTAATCCGCTTAATGTCCTGAAAGGGCGTTCACTGATGCAGGCACGCGAAGAGCTCACTCAACACGATGATAAATGGCAAATCTGTTCTGCTGAGCAGTTATGGGTCGAAGAGAGCTCAAATGGTTTGAGCTTGGTGGATTCTAGCAAGACCTTGATTAACTGGAGCGATAACTCCGTCGCCATTGAAGATATTGATAGTTCTATGGTGGTTCTGGCGAGCCCGGAAATTGGCATGCGCGAAGCGATTGAATTAAAGCAGCGCAGCAACCAGCCGATTCTGCTAGTTGAAGAAGACGAGTTGGTCGGTGTGCTTTCGGATAATGAGCTTTATGATGCACTACTAGGCAACTTTAAGACTAAGAAAGTCGCCTGACGCCACTGCTCGGATTTAATAGCATGAGAGTGTAAAAGCCCGCGGGAGATGCCGCGGGCTTTTTGCTTAGATACCGTGCTTAACCACGCATCATCGCGCAAGCGTAGGCAGTAGTGAAAGCTTGTTCCTGATATTGCTTAAGGCCAGTTTCTTTAAACTGAATGGCAAGCGGGTTTCGTTTCAGGCTCTCTTTGATCTCTGTTGGAGACACTACTTTTACGTCGATACCTTCGATGAGCTGGATCGCTGCTTCTAGTTTAAAACCAACCGCACCACCGGCAAACTTACCTTTAGTCTGACGCTGACGAATAACGACTTTTTCGATTTGGTAGTCCTGAATTAACTTCGCAAAAGAGAACTGGAACTTCTTAACTTCTTGCGTATCGTTAGCATTGCCAATTGTCAGCTTAGCTACGCGGCAGTCTGGTAGGTGAACTACGCTATCAGCATGTGAAAGAAGGCAGATTACTGCGTCGTTCCCTTTTAGTTCTACACCACAAATTTTCATGTTTATACCTGATCGTTTTAGAGCGGGCTATTATATCTGGCATTTACAACATATCGACCATTTTGTTGCGTTAAGGACGAAAGAGTTTATTAACCCCGTTGTTGAACAACCCTCGCTCCGTTTTGCCTGTTTGTCGCTTATGGGCAAAGTTCACCTTGCTGAGCAACCTGATCAATCATGTAATCATTCCGCAGGTTTCGGTAGACCACAGCGTGCCAAACTTCACCATTCTCCAGAGTAAACTCAATCGCATAGTTAACGCCGTTGACGACTTGTGTGCGAACTTCATTGACCTGTTTTAAAGGAGAAGCGGTGTTCATCTGCGACATCACGGTGTCGATTGCACGTTGCGCATCTGGTGTTATCTCAGAGACAGACCATCCTCCCGGCATTGGCTTAGATTGACACATTGCACTAACAGGGCGATTTGACTGTTCTGAGTTGGTATTTTGGCTACAGCCAGCCAGGGTGGCTACAGCAATAAGAGAGGTAAAAATAACTTTGTTCATTGTTATACCCTTAGGTTAGAGACACATAGATAAAGTTAATCAGAGAAGAGTGTGTTAACGAACCTGATATGCAGCGAGTATAGCTGCCTTCAAACAATCAAAGTCAAGAAACTGCAATAAAAAAGGCCGCTTTAGTAGACTAAAGCGGCAAGGCAGGGGGTGGTACTGGATTAACTATTGCCGCTTTCGCGGAATTTATACTGGTAGCCGACATCGAGGACAGCTTTGTACTCAATGTTCCCTGGGCTACGAGCGAATTCATCGATAGATACCGACATGTCTTCTATTTTGACACTTGGTGTGATGACGTTATTTTCATGTATAGGTAGAGCCGTTTTTAGTTCGGCACTATTCATTGCCTTCATCTCATCCATGAGGTTAAAAGCCGCATCATAAGCTTGTTGTTTGCTTGTGTAAGCATCGGTATAGACGCTAGTGTGTGACGTCATTGTGTTAGTACTAGCGAAGACTGATGCACTCATTACCAGCGAAGCTAAAAGAATTACTTTTTTCATATGTCTTTCTCCTGATGGGTAACCTTCAGTAATTAGATTACGCCTCAGACCGTAAAGCGTCTGTCAGGCAATGTAAGATTATTCCTAGTTTTCGTAAAGGTTACCTTTACGTTGATAACCGTATGATAACAGTGTGATGAAATCATCGATTAGCCACCGCGAATGTCATTGTTAGGTGATGGGCGGCACTTTGCCGCCTGAGGTGAATCTGTCATCAGACGCGACGGCGAGTGAACGAGGTTAATCTTATTAACTTGCTTGTTTTACAGGAGTTACTGCCATTCTTTTTAGGGTTGGTATCTAAGTTGCAATAAAGTTTGATGAAGACACATCGGCTGATTGTGTCTATGGTAATAACAATGGAACTAGCAGTGCGTTGTGTAGGAAGAAACAATGAAAAAACTAGCAATACTATTCGCTGTTTGTCTGGCACTTGCCGGTTGTAGCTCCAAGTTTGTTTACAACAATATGGACTGGTTGCTGCTGGAATATCTGGATGACTATGTTGAGCTCAATGATGAACAGGAAGAATTGGTTAGCCAGAAAATCGCTGTATTAAGCGAGTGGCATCGTCAGGAAGAGATCCCAAATTACGTCGAACACCTCGATGAACTGATGGCGATTGAGCCGGGTACATTCACTTTACAACAACTTGAGAGCCAGCAACTTAAATTTCAACAACATTCACAACGTCTGGTGAGTCGGGTCGCTCCCGAGCTTTATTCTATAGCTCGCGAACTGTCCGACGATCAGGTAGAGCAACTGATGAACAGTATTCGTGTTCGTCACACCAAATACAAAAAGAAATATCAGCCACTATCAGAGCCACAAGTAAAACAGCGTTACCGCGAACGGATCGAAGAAAATCTCGAAACATGGATTGGCAGCCTAACCAATCAACAACAGACGTTACTTGATGACTGGGTTGGGGAGTTGTATGTCACGTCTCACGACTGGATTGATCATCAGACTAAGATGCGAATCGAGATGAATGCCTTGCTCACCAACCGTCTGGATATAAACAAGTTTCAACCTGAATTTAATAATTTGATGTTCAATCCTAATAGCTTTTATGCTCCGGAACTGGAACAGAAAATTGATCACAACAAGCAGGTTGCCAATCAGTATCTGGTTAAAGTCATTAATTCTATGACCAATAAGCAGACCGAGCACTACCGAGAAGAGTTACTGGATTGGAAAGTGGTCGCGCTAGATATTCAGTAGTTTGAGCACAAAATTGGCAATTCACTATTTGTTCAATGTAAAGAGCAGGTTAGAGTGGGTAACCCCTAGCATAAACTCGTAACCAAAATGGAATGGATTCTACTCTTTGGTGCAGGTGTTCTGGGAGGCATACTTAACAGTATCGCTGGAGGTGGTAGCTTTATCACTTTCCCTGCGCTTATGTTTGTCGGTGTCCCTCCCGTGATCGCTAATGCAACCAACACCTTCGCAGCGTGCGCAGGTTATATCAGTGGCACTTACGGATTTCGTCAGGATATTGCCCATTTAGCAGGCTCGCTCAAGTCAATGATCTTCTTTAGTTTACTTGGTGGGGCAATCGGTGCCTATTTGCTTCTTAGCGTATCTGAACAGCAGTTTCTGGTCGCTATTCCCTGGCTACTTCTGTTTGCTACCTTACTGTTTGTCTTTGGCAATAATATCAGCTTATGGTTTGGTAAAGCGGCTAAATCTGCTGCTTTGAATCCTCTTTGGGCCGTCGTGAGTGTTACTCTATTGCTGATAATGGTTTCTGCTTATGGTGGCTTCTTCAATGCTGGTCTGGGGGTGATTGTATTGAGCTACTTAGTTCTGGCGGGGCATAGTGATATCAACCAGATGAACGGTTTGAAGCTGTTGATCTCTTCCTGCGTATCGATTATTGCCATCGTGGTGTTTGTCATCGATGGGGCGATTGACTGGCCGAGGGGGGGGGCTGTGATGCTAGGTACCCTATCTGGCGGGTATGTCGCGGCCAGAGTGTCACGCAAAGTCGACCAAGCGTATGTTAAAGGTTTCGTTGCACTTTCGAGTATCGCAATGACGATCTATTTCTTCATTGATGTCTATTGGTAGCCGCTAAGCAAATGATTGCGATGTATCACACCACTAGCTATTTTGAGTTCAATTTAGGTTAATTTAGTTTTCAGTACGGCATAATGAATTGGTCAAAACATGGCCGGTTGTTCGTCTTTTTGGCCATGATTCTTCGTTTGTAATAGGAGGCGTTATGAGCAGAAAACTAGGTCGAGTAATGTCAGGCAGCCGCATGATTACCTTCGTTGCGTTCCTCGCGGCAACCTTCGCATGGATATTGAACATGCCGGCACTTTTTACCGTTTCAGTGATTGCCCTTGTTGCCAGTGGCGCACTTTATATCAACGACAAACGTAACAATAAAGATAAGCATAAGAGTGCCTGAGGGCACTCTCGCGTATTGCGTTTACTGCTAGCCCAATTGTGACGATGTGACCTGGCTGCTATCGCTAAAGGACTGGTGTGAAATCGCAGGATGGTAAAGTGGCTGAATAACATGACCTTCAGGGTCTAAGCAGTGAAAGCTTCTTGCTCCGTCACTGTGGTCATGTGGTGTGTCTAGTACTTTAACCCCATTATCTAACATAAACTCATACCATTGCTGTAAAGCGTCTTTATTCGATACGATAAAACCAAAGTGGTCAACGCTGATTGGTGACGTAACTCTTTGCGAACTCGCTCGTCCCAATGAAAGGTTATCACAGCCATTGGTCAGATATACCAGGTTGTTACTGGCTCTGCGTAGTACCTTCATTCCAATAATCTCGGTATAGAAGCGCTCACACTCCTCAAATTTTTGCACCACCAGAGCGATATGTCTCATCCCAGTGAATCCTTGTGGTCTACTCATATACATTACTCCATTGTTGTATTTGATTTAAGTTGTTATTGTGTACAATGTTAAGTGATTTGATAGCTGTTATGCAATGAGATAAACAAAAGGAATGATATGTACTGTATTATTGTTAGCAACAAAGTTGTTGTGGGACGAGAGAAGGAATATCTTGAAATCATGTGTGAGAATGCCAGAGCATCTTATGAAAATGAAGATGGTTGTATACAATTTGATGTTATTGCCGATCTAAACCAGCCGCAGACATTCCACCTGTATGAGATCTACAAGAATCAACAGGCGCTGGCAGCTCATAAACAGACGCAACACTATCTAGCCAGTAGAGAAAAGCTAGCTGGGATCGTAATAGAACAGTCGGTAATACGAGCTGATGTAATAGAGACAAGTGCCGTAACAAATACTGAAGGAGTAACAGCATGAAATGGAAAGTATATTTAAGTGGTGAAATACACACTAATTGGCGTGAACAGATCGAGGAGGGGTGTCGCAATCGAGGGCTCGAAATCGAGTTCTATTCTGCTAATACAGATCACGATTCGAGTGACGCAGCTGGCGACTTATTGCGTGAAAACAGCAGTGACTTCTGGCGCGACCATCAATCTTCCAAAGTGAACGCGATTCGTACCAATACTCTCATCAAGCAGTGTGATATCGGCGTAGTCAGGTTTGGTGATAAGTATCGACAATGGAATGCGGCGTTTGATGCTGGCTTATTGAGTGCACTTGATAAGCCATATATCACGTTACACAGCAAGGAGCTGATTCATCCACTTAAAGAGGTGGACGGCGCTGCAATGGCATGGGCTGAAACTCCAGAACAAGTGGTGGAGCTGCTGAGCTATGTGACTCGCTCTTAAAAACAAGAGGAGCCTATCAGCTCCTCTTGATTGCGGTTTACCTACTACAAGCCACCTTGTTGCTGAGCCTGTTTAACCAGAGCCTGACGTTGAGCTTCCTTACTTGTTACTTTATTTTCCTTTGAGCTGCTTTGTTCCCCTACCTGTGGAACGAATACAAAGTACTTGTTAATAGTCATGTTAAGGACCTCAATTAATGTTGTTCAACCATCCAGGTTAGATTAGTCACCGATCGCCGCGGCATTCATCTGCGGCTCCTTGTTTAGGTATCAAAAAATAAAGGATGCTAACTCAGTTAACATCCTCCTTATACGCCTTAACTATAGGATGAGATCGTAGGCTGATAAATAGCCACTCTCATCTTTTTACCCTGTGCTGACAATAAACCCATACGCAAACGAGTGCGTAATTTTTAATCGCCAAGATTCACATTTTCCATCTTGGAAACGACGCCTTTCCTCAACTGATTGTATGCATCTATTACAATATCCTTAGGATCTATGTACACGGAGGTGATAAACGTTTTATTAAACCCAGCCAACTGTCACTTGGCTATCAGGAAAAGTAAAATATGCTCACGCACTACACTTCAGTCGCTATAGAACAAGCCCCTTTGCTCGATGAGAGAGAGCTGTTCATCGCATCCAATGTCCAGTCGCTGGAAGACTTTCTAAAAACGGAACTATCTATCGGACGGCACATCTACTGTTCGTTTACTCAGTCGCAGTTAGATTTATGTATTGCCAAATTACTCACACGACGACGGATCAAAAGTATCAGTTTCTATGATGGGCAAACGCTGTTACTTGTTGACACTCTTTCAGCATCTGTCGCTTGAGAGGTAGGGCGATAGGGATAAATACGAATAGGCTGTAGGGCATTTCTAAAAACATCTTCGCTATATAAAACCTATGATATAACGGCCAGTGTTGTGGATGAGTTCCTGGCGGCAGTATGAGTGGGATCGAACTAAGTAAAATAAAGTCAGAGCTTGAAAGGCTCGACAATCAGCAGTTAAAAAACATTAGGCATGAAGTTGACAAGTTACTGAATGAGAAGGAAAAGTCGGGTGAACTATTGTCCGAAGAGGAAATAGAGTTTATTCGTGGAATATACAAAAAGTAAATATTGTTAATGCCTTATCGGCAATTTTGAGCTTGTAGCGACCATACACCATTGCCAAACAAAAAAGCCGATTTGCTCAGCAAATCGGCTTTTTATCAAACGGCTAACGAATTATACGTCGTAAGTCGTAGACGCAGTGTCACCGCCTGTACCAGTCCAGTTAGTGTGGAAGAATTCACCACGTGGACGGTCAGTACGCTCATAAGTGTGAGCACCGAAGTAGTCACGTTGAGCCTGAAGTAGGTTCGCTGGCAGGCGAGCTGTTGTGTAGCCATCCAGGAACGAAAGCGCCGAGATAGTACAAGGCATTGGAATACCAGCTTCAAGCGATTTAGCCGCTACTTTACGCCATGCTGCCAGGCTGTTTTGTAGGATGCCTTTGAAGTAGTCGTCTGAACCAAGGAACGCGATATCTGGGTTCGCTTCGTATGCATCACGAATGTTGCCCAGGAACGCTGAACGGATGATACAGCCACCACGCCACATTAGCGCAACGTTGCCGTAGTTTAGATCCCAGCCATTTTCGTTAGAAGCTTCGCGCATTAGCATAAAGCCTTGAGCGTAAGAGATGATCTTTGATGCAAGTAGAGCCTGACGAAGTGCATCAACCCACTCTTGCTTATCGCCTTCAACTGGTGTGATTGTTTTGCCGAATAGAGACTCAGCTTCAACGCGTTGATCTTTAAGTGCAGACAGACAACGAGAGAATACCGACTCAGAGATTAGCGTCAGTGGAATACCCAGATCTAGTGCGTTGATACCAGTCCATTTACCCGTACCTTTTTGACCAGCGGTGTCCAGAATCTTCTCTACTAGAGGTTCACCATCTTCATCTTTGTAGCCAAGAATGTCAGCTGTGATTTCTACCAGGTAGCTGTCTAGCTCAGTTTTGTTCCAGTCAGCGAATACTGCTTGCATCTCGTCTGCAGACATACCAAGACCATCTTTCATGAACTGGTAAGCTTCAGTGATCAGCTGCATGTCGCCGTATTCGATACCGTTGTGAACCATCTTAACGAAGTGACCTGCACCATCGTTACCAACCCAGTCACAACAAGGCTCGCCAGCGTCAGTCTTCGCTGAGATGCCTTGGAAGATAGGCTTAACCGCTTCCCAAGCTTCCGCAGAGCCGCCAGGCATGATAGAAGGACCAAAACGCGCACCTTCTTCACCACCAGATACGCCAGTACCGATAAAGTGAATACCTTTTTCACGTAGTGCAGCAACGCGACGGTTAGTGTCAGGATAGTTAGTGTTACCACCATCGATGATGATGTCACCTTTGTCCAGAAGTGGCGTTAGTGCTTCGATGAACTTGTCTACAACTTCACCAGCACGAACCATCAGCATCACTTTACGAGGTGCTTCTAGTTTCTCAACTAGCTCTTCCAGAGAGTAAGCACCGATGATGTTTGTGCCTTTTGCTGGTCCTTCAAGGAATTCGTCTACTTTCGCAGCAGTACGGTTGTGAGCTACCACTTTAAAACCGTGGTCGTTCATGTTTAGGATAAGGTTTTGACCCATTACTGCCAGGCCAATTACACCGATATCACCTTTCATTTTATCTCTCCAATTTTCTATTTGCGCATTCGCATTACGCGATTTTTGCTGCTGCGTCTGAATCTAAGTACCACTCCGTCTGACCCGCTTTAGACTGGATCTTGGCTGCTGGATAAGGCAGCTCACTTGCCGGAGTTGTATGAATTTCGTTTACGATCTCTACTTTGCCTGCGCCAAGCACCAGGTAGCTGATACGTTTTGCTGCTTCTAACACTTTAGCTGTTTTAGAAACGCGAATCTGTCCTGACTCTGGGTGAGAAGCCAGTACTGCCAGATTTTGATCCTGATAGTCTGTCTGATTTGGGAACAGGGATGCCGTGTGGCCATCAGCACCGACACCTAGCAGAATCCAGTCAAAAACAGGCGTACCGTTTTCACATGGGATCACTGCCGCCATTTCTTGAGCAAAGCGTTGTGCTTCTGTTGCTGGCTCATCTTCACCACGGATACGGTGGATGTTCTCAGCAGGTAGGTTCACCTGGCTAAACAGTAGCGCGTTTGCTTCACCGTAGTTGCTTTCAGCATCATCAGGGGCAACACAGCGTTCATCACCCCACCAGAAGTGAAGGTTGTCCCACTGAATTGAAGTCGCGTAAGCTTCTGTCGCGAGTAGTTTGAACAGCATTTTTGGCGTACTACCGCCAGAAAGCGAAATATGAACAGGACGGCCAAGTTCGCTAAACGCTTTCATGTCGTCAGCTAAGCTGGCTACTACTTGCTCAGCTGTTTGAAAAATCTTGTGATTGATCATAGTTCACAGTAATCCGTGTCAGTTAGGTTCTTACAAGGGAATCGCCATGCGCGGTTATCACGCTGTAACAAGTCATCAGACTCTTTTGGTCCCCATGTACCACAAGCGTATCCAAATAGAGCTTGTGGGTCTTGTTTGAAGTCTAGAATCGGCTGAACGTATTTCCAGCACGCTTCTACCGCGTCGCTACGAGCAAACAGGGTTGCATCACCGTTTAGCGAATCGAGTAGCAGACGCTCGTATGCTGTAAGCATTTGCGTTTCCTGAAGAGAAGCATAATGGAAGTTCATCTTCACTTCTTTGGCATGGAAACCTGCTCCCGGCTCTTTGAGACCGAAGCTCATCTGAATGCCTTCGTCTGGCTGGATGCGGATGATTAACTTGTTTTCAGGTGCATTCTGACCAAATACCGGGTGAGGTGTCTGTTTGAAATGGATAACCACTTCAGTAACACGTGTAGGCAGACGTTTACCTGTACGCACGTAGAAAGGAACACCGTTCCAACGCCAGTTGTTGATGTATGCTTTCAGGCCTACATAAGTCTCGGTACGCGAATCTTCGGCAACTCCAGGTTCATTACGGTAGCCTGGTAAGAACTCACCGCGTACATCTGATTCAGTGTACTGACCAAGAACGAGGTTGTTACGCAGGTCATCTTCTTCAAGTGGTTTTAGGCACTGAAGGACTTTTACCACTTCATCACGCATCGAGTCAGCGTTGATCTGCGCTGGTGGCTCCATACCTACCATCGCCAATACTTGCAATAGGTGGTTTTGGAACATATCACGTACAGCGCCAGAGCCATCGTAATAGCCACCACGCTCTTCAACACCAAGGAACTCTGCGCCTGTGATTTCGACGTAGTCGATGAAGTTGCGGTTCCATAGCGGTTCAAACATCGCGTTAGAGAAGCGGAATACCAAAAGGTTTTGCACTGTCTCTTTACCCAGATAGTGGTCGATACGATAGATTTGGTGCTCTTGGAAATGCTCGTGAATCTCTTTATCGAGTTTCTGAGCGGAAGCAAGATCGTAACCGAACGGCTTCTCGATGATCAGGCGTTTCCAGCCATCATCTTCATTATTCAGACCGTGCGCTGCAAGGCTTGCTGGAATAATGCTGTATAGGCTAGGTGGTGTCGCTAAGTAAAACAGAGTATTGCGCTGTTCAAACTGATACTGGTCTGCAAGTTGGTCAAGACGCGATGACAGTTTGGCGTAATCTGAAGTCTCAGAGGTGTTGATCGCTTGGTAATGCAGATGATTGATAAAAGCATCTAATGTTGCCGGCTCAGTCTTCTCCATTTCCTGAAGAGAGCGTTTTAGCTTTTCACGGTAAGACTCATCGCTGTACTCGGTACGACTTACGCCGAGGATAGCGAAGTTCTCAGGCAGCTGTTTGTTTGAGTAAAGGTGATATAAAGCAGGGATCAACTTACGATAGGTTAAGTCGCCCGAAGCACCAAAAATAACGATGCTGCTGTTTTCTGGTATTACCATCATCTTTCCCTTAGAAACGAGGTAGTTAGCATGTGCCTAGTCGGCTGGCATTAAAGTAAGCCAACACTATCAACGACACCTCAAATTATAAAATCGGTCCTGCCTATTAAACTGATAGGCAAAAGCCATATAAAGCGTGCCACTTGTTTAATCTGCCAGCTCACGCTGACGCCAAAAAACGGTGCTGAATGTTCAGATGGCAGCGTATTGTCTATGACTCTTTGACATACATCAACCTTTGAGAGGGCAATCGATTAAATATTGACTTATTGTTACCCTAACTTGTTGAAAATTAAAGGCAGGACGGAATTTTGCATTTTGCAATAAAAATTACGTATTTACTCTAATTTAATCGTTTATTAAGGGGCTGGTCAGAAATGAGATTTTAGGAAGGTTTTAACGGTTCGTATATGCGCTTCACGATCGATTGCACCACATTGACTTGGTGCTAAGAACCTCTCAGCGTATCGCTGGTCAATTTGTTGTTCGAGGAAGATAAGGTACAGCTTAGGATCAATATGGCCGCTGGTTGCCATGTCGGTCATGATCTCTATCGATTCGCACAGTGTTTTGGCTTTTTTATATGGTCTGTCACTAGACGTTAACGCTTCGAACACATCTGCTATCGCCATTACACGGGCTGGAATAGAGAGTTGCTCTTCAAACAAACCTTTAGGATAACCGCGTCCATCCATTCTTTCATGGTGACCACCGGCGATCTCAGGGATGTTTTTGAGGTGTTCAGGGTAGGGAAGCCTGTCGAGCATCATTATGGTCTGAATGATGTGGTCATTGATGATAAAGCGCTCTTCATCGTTGAGCGTTCCGCGCTGTATGGAAAGGTTGTACAGCTCACCGCGATTGTATTTGTAGTCACCAGGTTCCAGAACGAACTCTTGTTGCCAGAAATCTTGTGGCTTGCTACCTTCCTGCCATTCGATCAGGTGAACTTGTTTGTCGCAAAGTAACTTCTCCTCAACGGGTAACGGTTGATTCTGACCCGCACGTTCTTTCTCTATCCATGAAACCCCGGCTTGATCGTCTAAAGTTCGGGTCCAGGTGTACTGGCTGATGCTGTTGAGGCGGTGTATTGCTTCTTCACTCATGCTCTCGCCGCCGATATTACACTCTGCAACGAAATAAAAATCATCGTCTAAGGCTTTATGTTTAAGGTTTAACGCTTCTTTAAGCTGTTCTTTGTTGCCACCCTGACTGATCCCCTTCCAGTAGTCGATTTCAGCTTGAGCCTTGAGGAGTTCAAAGCGCATGCGAACTTCATGAATACGGTCATAGATGGTTTCTAGTTTGGTTGCTTTATCAATAACATATTCGGGTGTGGTGACTTTGCCGCAATCATGTAGCCAAGAGGCAAGGTGCAGTTCTTCCCATTGCTGCTTGGACATGGAGAATAGTGGAAAATAGCTGTCGTCATCTGCAGTCGCTTTAACCAACATTTCAGTGAGCGCTGGTACCCGTTGACAGTGGCTACCGGTATAGGGTGATTTGGTATCAATAGCTGATGCGATAAGCTCAACGAAGGCATTAAGCATCTCTTTTTGTTGCTCTATGCGGTCGATGTTTTCTTTTGCGATGGCGCCAAAGCTGAGTAGCTCTTTGAGGAATGCGTGTTTGTCAGCTTGCTCTGGCGTGATTGCCCGTTCATAGCCGAGCAGTAACACACCGATTAACTGGTTAGTGCGATTGTGTAACGGGAAGAGGTAAACATCCGAGTTGTAGATGATATCCCGATATGGAGCCAGTGCATTGTCATCGCGGTTAAGGTGAACAATATCGCCTTTAAGCAAATCTGTACTAACCCATGCAGTCGATTCAAGTAGCTGATTGATGTCTATTTTAAATGGGATAATGGCTTGAGTTGCTGACGGAGTAAGTTGGTTGCTTTTCTCATCACGAATATAGAGCATGATGGTTTCAGCCCGGGTGACTAAGAAACTTTGATGGGCGATGGTTTTGGCCAAGACCGCGAAATCCTGATTACTGGCGGTATCACGCAACAGATGAAGCAGGTCGTAGAGAGTATGCTCCATCAGCTCTATTGACTGCGTCAGGTTAGCGACTTCCTTGATAACACTTTTTGAGTAGCGGGTCTTTTTGAAATCAAAGCGCGCGATATTGTCGGTTTGCCTCATCAGCGCCTGGAGAGGGTTGGCGAGCCGCTGTACCACCAACCAGACCACGACGAAACTCATCATTAGCATCGCAAGTGCGACTCGTACCTGTTTGTCACGCATCGACAGCAATGAGGCGAGTAAGTCGTCTTGAGGGGTTGCTTCAGCGAGTAGCAATCGAGTTTTATCATTGAGGCTGACCGGCGTTAAGGTCACTGACCAGTTCTGGTTACCATGCTCTAAGGTTTCATAAAGGATTTGGCTTGAGCTGCGGTTAATTACAGTCCTGAACACGCTGTTATTGAGTGAGTCGGTACTAGGTTGTTGCTCGTCACTGAGGAGCAGATCCACATTGTGGTGAGCTAGCACATTAAACTGATTGTCGAACAGGACTAGTTGAGTATTTGGTGACTGTCCCATTTGGGCGATTTGCTCAGATAATGACGTTAGGGTGAAATCAGCCCCCACAACACTGCGACCATCAGGAGAACGACGTGAGAGTGTCACTCCGGTGGTTTTCAAAAAGTAAAAAAAATATGGCTCAGTGAGGCGTATTTCTCCATCCAAATCAGCCCCTGAGAACCAGGGTCTGACACGGGGATCAAACTGATTATCTTTACTTTGTCGCTTACCAACCTGACGGAAGCTACCATCGAGAAAGACAAATCGATTCAGGCCAGCAGCCTGAGTGCTATTGATCATCAATGCGGCTTTTTTTGGTGCGTCAAAACGCTCTCGATCTGCATTGGTTCGTAATGCTCGTATCAAGGTCATATCGCCCGATTCATTGGCATAATAGAGTGCCACAACGCCTGGGTTGCGCTGGAAAATGAGTTTAAGAGATGAGAGAAAACGTCGATGTTTTTCTGGCGAGCGGTGATCGTCAATCTCTTCGCTCATCGACATAAAATCAAGGGTAGTGAGAATCGGACCTGCTCTGACTTGGAACGTCGATTCCAGTTCCCGACTATGCTCGCGACTTAGCTCTTTAGCGCTCCCTGTCAGCAGTTCCTGAGCGTGACGGTAACTTATGGCAATAAGAACCGACCCCACCAGTGTCGTGAGGATCAGAAACAGAGTAGTGATATGAATACTAAGGGAGTAGCGACGCTTTCTCATAATCTGTCCGGTTACAAGTACATACTAAGTATTGAACAAACTGAGGAACATGCAAAAAAACCTCTTGGTATTGATGCTTTTATTACTACCGGAAAGGATTTGATATGAGTTTAAGTGGACTTCAACGCAGCGAAATTGATAGGCTCTTGCACAGGTTAAAATGGTCGCGAGCAGCTGTTAATTATGAAATTGGTTATTGATACCCACACTCACACGTATGCGAGCGGGCATGCGTATAGCACCCTTATCGAGAATGCGCGTCTGGCGAAGGAAAATGGTCTAGAAATGTTCTGCACTACCGATCACGCAGAGTCTATGCCGGGAGCACCTCATTATTGGTTTTTCTCCAATCAACGTGTGTTACCTCGCTTTATCGAGGGCGTTGCGATTGTCCGTGGTGTGGAAGCTAACATTCTCAATGTCGAAGGCGAGGTGGATGTTCACCCGACCTCGTACAAGAATCTCGATTGGATTATCGCCAGCTTTCACGAACCCGTCTTCAGACCAAGCGACAAAGCCGCTCACACCCAAGCGCTGATTAACACGATCCAGAGTGGTAATGTGGATGCACTTGGTCATCTTGGCAATCCTAATTTCGACTTCGATTTTAAGCGCGTACTCGAGTGTGCCAAGCAACATAACGTAGCGATAGAGATCAACAATACGACACTGCGTGGCAATAGCAGGGTAGGGAGTGTTGAGCGTTGCGGTGAGATTGTTGCATTAGGTAAAGAGATAGGTGTCTACTTTACGACAGGGAGTGATGCGCATTTCTGTCAGGATGTAGGTCGCTTAGATTTGGTGGCAGACCTTTTAACGAATGCTGGTGTTGACAGTCAGCAGGTTATCACTCATTCAGTCGAGCAGTTCTTAGCATTTTTGGCTCTGCGTGGGCGCGAGCCAATAGCAGAGTTTCAACCGTTATAAGTTGATACAAATTTAACCTCAAGTGTACTGAGTTTATTCAGTACACTCTGTTCTCCTTTTCCATATGAAGAATAAATACAATGAAAAAACTCTTTCCACTATTAGCGTTAGCAATGTCAGCTCAAGCATTTGCCAGTGACTTCGATTTGAAAGCGACCATGAAACAGATGAAAGTCGAATTCAAACAGGCCGCTCAGGCAGAAGAGATTACTCAGATGCAATCAGCGGTTGCTAACTTGTCTGAGTTGATTGAACAATCGAAACAGGGTGAATACCCACCAGAGAAAACCGACCTTTATCTGGAAGGCTTCAATAAGCTATCTGTCGCGTTAGATTCTGTTGAAGCAAAGCTCGAAGCAGGTAATTTAGAAGCCGCCAAAGCTGAACTGAAGCTGGTGGATGATCTGCGCGTTGAGTACCACGATAAACGTAACCCGAGTATCTGGAGCAAGCTGTTCGGCTAACTTCTCTTAATGCCGCACTAGCCATGCTAAAAAACCATGATCGATGTTAGGTTTTTTACCGCAGGTTACTGAGTTTGTTAGCAGAAGGTTATATATTTGCGCTCTAATAATTGAGAGTGCCAATGAACAGAGCGTCTAACTTCAAGCGAAGCATGTTATTTGCAAGTGCCCTTAGCTGGGTGCTTGTGACTCTGATGCCTGTAATAAACGCCCATGGCGCCAGTGCTGGTGTATGGGCAACACTCTGTACCATCAACGGTTTCGAGCTGGTTCAGGTCGAAGAGGGCACGGCAGAGACTCAACATAGTAAGCCATGTCCATTCAGTCACTTTTCCAGCTTTCATCAGGATTCTCTTCCAACACCCCAACACGCACGCAGAACGACTTTAGCGGATATTGATTCGTACACTTATTTGGCTCTAAGTGAACGTTTTCAGCTCGCTATCCCTCGCGCGCCACCAATGATTCCTTTTTCCAACTTTATCTCTATCACATAACAATTAGGCAATTTGCCACTAAGTAAAGTTAATGCTCAGCGCTCAACTTCGAAGTGATTCGGGGTGTAATGCTGTGCGCCCAAAAAAGGAAAATGTAATGCTGGGTAGTCAATCACAGACTCAAGCGAATCAACACACTCATTCATCTAATCAGCAAGTTACTGCGAGTAAAAACGCTAAAGCGCGCTATTTTCTCGCATGGCGTTGGCACTTTTATGCTGGTCTATTCGTTATCCCTTTTATGTTAATGCTCAGTCTTACTGGCATTGTGATGCTGTTTGACGACGAAATAGAACAGCTTCGCTATAGCGATATTATTAGCGTTATTCCCAATGGTGCAGTTCATTCTGTAGAACAACAAATGCAAGCAGTCCAGGCTAAGTATCCAGACGCAACTATCACCCAGTTTGTCTCCGCTGCAGATCCTTCAAGTGCCAATCGATTCAACGTTCGAATGGCTGACGGCGAGTCTGTTCTGGTAACGGTTGACCCCTATCGCGCCTTGGTGCTGGGGGAAATTGACCGCAGTAATAGTTGGTATCAACTGGCGAACGATATTCATGGAACCTTATTGATTGGTCAATGGGGTGATTACCTGATAGAAGTTTCAGCCAGTCTGGGTATTCTGTTATTGATCTCTGGGATCTATATGTGGTTACCAACGGACAATGCAGCGAAAGCCGGGTTTTTAAAAGTAAGATTTGCTAGCGGTAGCCGCATTGTGATGCGCGACCTCCACGCCAACCTTGGTGGAATACTATCGGTGGTGTTGCTGCTGTTTCTTCTATCTGGTCTGGCATGGGCGGGAGTCTGGGGGGCCAAAATGGTTCAGGGGTGGAATACTTTTCCAACGTACTACACATGGGGAGATAAGCCTCAATCTACGCAAACTCATGCTAGCTTAAATCACGGCAGTGAAGAAGAGATGCCATGGAATCTGGAACAGGCTGCAGTGCCGCAGTCCACTGGTCATCATGGTGGTAGCCACGAGCATCATGTACAGGGGTATGACTCCAGTCAGTCTGTGGCTATTGATAATGTCATTGCACAAGCGGAGCGACTTGGATTTACACGCTTTAAGGTCTTTTTACCTCAGTCTGAAACTGGTGTTTATACCATTGCTGCGAACTCAATGGCGGGTGATGTTACGGATCCAAGAGAGGACAGAACCACTCACATTGATCAATATAGTGGTGAGGTATTAGTAGACGTGACCTGGCAGGATTATAGCGTGATCGCGAAGTTGATGGCGGCTGGCGTATCCCTTCATCAGGGCGACCTTAGTGTCGTCAATAAAGTGCTTAACCTATTGTTCTGTATTGCATTTATTGTAATTTCGATTACCGGAGCCATGATGTGGTGGCTGCGCCGTCCTAGCAAACAGAATAAGCTTGGTGTACCCGCTCGTTTTGAGCAGGACGGGATCTGGAAACTCGGTTTAGTTTCTGTCGTCGTGATCAGTCTATGCTTCCCTCTGGCTGGCGCTGCGATTGTCGCTACACTAGTGTTTGACGCACTGGTCGTCGCCAGAAGCACCAAACTACGTGAGTATTTAGCGTCTTAATCTAAATAAGCTGAATGTATAGCCCCGGATTTTCCCGGGGCTTTTTTATTTGAGGTGGCTAAGCTGCTCTGTCATATAGTCGATGAAGCCACGCAGACGCGCAGGCATGTATTTAGTTTGCGGGTATTGCATTGCAATTGCACCGTGATAGTTACTCTTGATCGTCCAGTCAGGAAGTACCGGAACAACGTGTTTAGCGGCGATAGCGTCGGCAATAACGAAGTCATGAAAAATTCCGATACCGAGAGCATTTTTGACCCCGGTTAAACGCATCTGTGAATGGTTGACCGCGTACCGACCACTTACTGGCACCGAGTGGTATTCGTCTTCTTTAAAAAAGTCCCAAATATGGTCGCGGTCTGTCTCAGCAAGATACAAACAGTCATGTTGTTCAAGCTGTGTTGGGTGGGTGGGCATACCGCGTTGCTCAATATATTCCGGACTTGCGCACAGTACCAGATTGGTTTTGCTAACCTCACGTAATACCAGGTTCTCATCGGGTTTATCGGTCAGTTTAAACGCGACATCAATCCCGTCCCGGATCAGGTCGATTTCACCATCTGCCGCGCGTAACTTAAGTTGAATCTCGGGGTACTTCTTAAGGAAAGGAACAACATGAGGCTGAAGCACTGAATTAAGGAAAGCTTCTGGGGCAGCCACTGTCAGAGCACCAGTCATCTCTTGGTGATCAGAGGTAGAGATCTCTACTGCCTGTTTGGCTGCATTCACCATGACCATCGCCTGATCATAAACCTGTTGTCCTGCTCGGGTGATGATCAGTTTACGCGTGGTTCGCTCAAATAACTTAACCGACAGCGATGATTCGAGGCGGGTAACTAACTTACTCAAGGCCGAAGGAGTAACATCGAGTAGTTTTGCCGCTGCAGTAAAACTTCCTTCATCGACGATAAGGATAAAGCTGGCTAAGTCCGGTAACAGAGCGATCAGTTTGGTGTTTTTCATAACGGGATAGTTGGGTGGCAGTTGGTAGCAAGTCTAGCTGCATTTTTCGGCTCAGTCATCATTAAAGCGGATGATTTGTGCCTCAGATTCAATAATGTTTTTCCGCCCGACGGGATAATGGAATTTACGTGCTTGAATTACACTTAAGACAACAGATTTTAGTCTTTAGCTCTAAGCTGAAGACAATCGATAAGCGAAAAGCTTACTACCATAATAACTAGGAAGGAATTTGAAATGTCTTCTGCATTCTACCAACAGATCCAACAACAACTTGAAGAAGTAAAGGCTGAAGGTCTTTACAAATCAGAGCGTGTCATCACTTCTCAACAGCAAGCTCAAGTAAAAATCTCTACGGGCGAAGAAGTGCTTAACTTCTGTGCGAACAACTACCTTGGTCTTGCTAACCACCCAGCTCTTATTGAAGCGGGTAAAGAGGGCATGGATGTACACGGTTTTGGTATGGCATCTGTTCGTTTTATCTGTGGTACTCAAGACATCCATAAAGAACTAGAACAAAAACTATCTAAGTTCTTGGGTAAAGAAGACACTATCCTTTACACATCTTGTTTCGATGCTAACGCCGGCCTGTTTGAAACTATTCTTGGTAAAGAAGATGCGATCATTTCTGATGCACTAAACCACGCTTCAATCATTGACGGTGTTCGTCTGTGTAAAGCGATGCGTTTCCGTTACTCAAATAACAACATGGAAGAGCTAGAGCAGCAACTTATTGCGGCAAAAGAAGCCGGTGCTCGCAACATCCTGATTGTTACTGACGGCGTATTCTCAATGGACGGCGTCGTCGCTAACCTTCCAGCGATTTGTGACCTTGCTGACAAGTACGGCGCACTTACTATGGTTGATGATTCACACGCTGTCGGCTTCATGGGCAAAACAGGTGCAGGTACTCACGAATACCACGATGTTGTAGACCGTATCGACCTAATCACAGGTACCCTGGGTAAAGCGATGGGTGGCGCTTCAGGCGGTTACACTTCAGGTAAAGCAGAAGTGATCGACTGGTTACGTCAGCGCTCGCGTCCATACCTATTCTCTAACTCAGTTGCGCCAGCGATCGTTAATGCTTCAATTCGTGTTCTTGACCTGCTTGAAGAGAGCGGTGATCTGCGCGACCGTCTATGGGAAAACGCGGCACATTTCCGTACACGTATGGAAGCGGCTGGCTTCACTATGGGCGGAGCTGACCACGCGATCATTCCAATCATGCTGGGTGATGCAAAAGTAGCGGCTGAGTTTGCTGAGCGCGCTCTTGAGAAAGGCATCTACGTTATCGGTTTCTCTTTCCCTGTCGTTCCAAAAGGTCAGGCACGAATTCGTACACAAATGTCAGCTGCACATTCCCGTGAGCAGCTAGATCGCGCTATCGATGCATTTATCGAAGTGGGTCGTGACATGGAGATCATTAAGTAATGAAAATCAAAGCACTATCAAAATTAAAGCCTGAAGAAGGCATTTGGATGACTGAAGTAGACAAGCCTGAGCTTGGTCACAACGACATCCTGATTAAAATTAAGAAAACCGCGATTTGTGGTACTGATGTTCATATCTACAACTGGGATGAATGGTCACAGAAGACAATTCCTGTTCCTATGGTTGTTGGCCACGAGTACGTGGGTGAAGTGGTTGGTATTGGCCAAGAAGTGCGTGGTTTTGAAATCGGTGACCGTGTATCGGGCGAAGGCCATATCACGTGTGGCCACTGTCGTAACTGTCGCGGCGGCCGTACTCACCTGTGTCGTAACACAACAGGTGTTGGTGTTAACCGTACTGGTGCGTTCTCTGAATACCTGGTGATTCCAGCATTCAACGCATTCAAAATTCCAGCGGAAATCTCTGATGATCTAGCGTCTATTTTTGACCCGTTTGGTAACGCGGTACACACAGCGCTATCTTTCGACCTAGTGGGTGAAGATGTACTGATCACGGGCGCAGGTCCAATCGGTATCATGGCAGCAGCTGTGGCTAAACACGTTGGTGCGCGTCACGTTGTGATTACTGACGTCAACGAATACCGACTAGATCTGGCTCGTAAGATGGGCGTGACTCGCGCAGTCAACGTAGCAGAGCAGAAGCTTGAAGACGTGATGGCTGAGCTTGGCATGACAGAAGGCTTCGATGTTGGTCTTGAGATGTCAGGCGTACCTTCAGCATTTAACTCAATGCTAACGACAATGAACCACGGTGGTCGTATTGCTCTACTAGGTATTCCACCATCAGACATGGGCATTGACTGGAATCAGGTTATCTTTAAAGGCCTTGTGATCAAGGGTATCTACGGACGTGAAATGTTCGAAACATGGTACAAGATGGCTTCATTGATTCAATCTGGTCTGGATCTAACGCCAATCATCACTCACCATTACAAGATTGATGACTTCCAACAAGGCTTTGACGTAATGCGTAGTGGCATGTCAGGTAAAGTTATCCTTGATTGGGAATAAGAGGATTTAGGCTCTTATTAGTAAAAGGCGACAGGTTAAACTGTCGCCTTTTTTCGTTTGAAAACCGACAAGTCGCCACGCTATCCCCTAATTAATGATTCGATTAATACAATTATTCGAATCACAATTTGATTTGAATAATGCTGATATTCACATCATAATGTGATTTGAAAAACATGAGCTTTCGAATCAAGGTATCGATATGTGGATCTGGCAACAACCTAATTGGCCTAAATTTAACTGGGATAGAACAGTCGTAGAGCCCTTACTTAGACAGACACGCTTAAACCAAGGCATCTTACTGGGAAAGATGACAAGTCAGCCTCAAGACCAGAAAGAAAGTATGCTTGATACCTTGCTAGCAAACATTATTCATTCCAGCGCAATTGAAGGTGAAAAACTCAACGCGTTTTCTGTTCGCTCATCATTAGCTAATAAACTTGGTTTGACAGAAGAACGTCCTTTTCCAACAACAGAACAAACAGACGGACTTGCTGAGATTATGCTGGACGCTGTCGATAATCTGGACGATCCCCTTACACTAGAAAGAATCTTGCACTGGCACGATAGACTTTTTCCTGAAGGTTACACCATGTTTAATCCGGTGGTTGGGGGCCAGCTCAGGGGGGCGGCACCTATGCAGGTTGTTTCTGGTCGAATCGATAGACCCATTGTTCACTTTGAAGCGCCTGGACGTGAGATACTAGACGCTGAGCTTACACAGTTCGTAGAGTGGTTTAATGCCTCAAAACAAGACACCACTATTGATCCATTACTTCGAGCAGCTATCACACATCTGTGGTTTGTCACTCTGCACCCACTTGATGATGGCAATGGCCGAATCACTCGTTTGCTTACGGACTTGGCGTTGGCACAAGCTGAACAACAATCGGTTCGGTTCTATGCGATGTCGGTAGGTATTTTGGCAAACCGCAAAAGTTACTACGAGATCTTAGAGGAAACTCAAAAGGGTGATGTTGATATTACGGCTTGGGTTGTGTGGTTTTTTGACACCCTAAATGAAACCTTTGATGAAGCTTTAAAAGAGATTGAACAAACGGTATTTAAGGCCAACTTTTGGCGTCGTATCGATCAAACCCAACTAGCAACAGAGCAAGTGAATGTACTCAATAGAATGCTTGATGGTGACTTTACGGATGGGATCAATACATCTCAATATCACAAAGTTGCCAAAGTCAGCAAACCTACCGCGACTCGTCATTTAACAGCACTAGTTGAGCAGGGGTGTTTAGAGAAATCTGGGGCAGGGCGAAGTACGCGATATGTTCTGACTGATATAGGGTAAGTTTCGGTGCGATGAGTGCGTCTCCAATGACGCAGCTGACAAGTCGTTCGTCTCATATTGTCTTGAACTTGCATTGAGATTCTCAATGATTTTGCTCCGAAGCTTGGTGGGAGCGACAATCTCACCAACATTCGGACTCTTCATTAGCCACCATTCAAAGGTATGACCGCCTCTTGATTCGGCCTCTACAGTTGTGAATTCATCATTTGGTGAATGGCCTTTTGAGTCGGCGAGAGTAACGTATCACTTTTCTGGGGCTGTGGTGGCATATCACTCACCATTGCAAGATTGATGACTTCCAACAAGGCTTCGACGTAATGCGTAGTGGCATGTTAGGTAAAGTTACCCTTAATTGGGAATAACCCACTTAAATAACAAAAGCGCTCCGGTTGGGGGCACTGTTTGTTTTTACCATATGAAAAACAGCGCCTCAGAATCAATCCCGAAAATATTATCTATCTACCCTCATTGAGAATATAAATACGAAACTCGTGAGTGGCTGATTCGATCTTAGTTTCACTAATGCGCGTAACGATGCAGTAGCAAGGATATAAGGAGGTCTTATGCTGGTATAAAATCTGATGATTTCATCTTGCTTGATAGTTTTTATATGATCGATATTAGTCATTAATTAAACTCTTCGAGCTTTGTGCCTGTACTATATATACATCGAAAACTCTGCCTTTTACTTATTTCTGTTTTCTGTTTTAGCGCTAATGCAAACCAAGTTGATTATCGTTACAACTTGCGCGGACAGTTGGTTGCAGAAACGAGAGATGAGAAGCATAACTATCATAACCTAGACGCTCTGGGAAATCGCTTAAGTGTTTTATATGGCTCTAATGGGGCGCATTTAAGTAGACCCGTTCTGAATGAACCAGCCAATGGTGCAAGATTCAATTTCAGTCAACCGATCTTGTTCTCATGGGAAGCTGTCAATGGCGCAGTCTCCTATGACTTGTGGTTTGGAAAAGATCTATCGAATCTCAAGCAGTTTAAGACGGGTATCAAAGAATCTCAGATAGTGGTTGAGTTGAATCATATTGTAGATAGCCAGCCCAGATACTGGAAAGTCATTGCGAATAATGGTCATGGCATAAGCAGTGCCAGTAATAATAGTACTTTCTCTGCATTAGATAGTGATCGTGATTTGCTCCCCGATCATATTGAAGAGAGCCTCTGCACCTCTTCTCAACATTCCGACAGCGATGGCGATGGTCTTGCTGACAACCTAGAAATACGCTTTGGTGAATCAATCATAACGACCTCTTTCCCTTGTCTTCAAGATAGCGACTTCGACGGAATCGAAGATGCCTACGAAGTCAAAGTGGGAACCGACCCCATGGTGGTAGACAGCTTCCGTGGTGACGCTTGGTCGGGTTATGTAGATTGGATTGCGACAAAACATCAACAGCAGCAAGTTGAGGTGATTTCTAAACCACGCGTGCTCGATGTACGTAAAAGCGACGGCTACGCCATTTCAGGTATTGTACCCAATGAAAAAGCGTTGAGTTTAACGTACTGGATTAAGCACTCTCATAGCGACACAAAACAAACCATGGGTAGTGATGACGATAGTGACCGTCGGTTTTATCTAGGGATTGATGAGAGTAATCAGATGAGCTTCGGGGTTGGGAACAAATCGAGAACGCTCAAAGGAGAAATTATCGCAGCTGAACAATGGACTCACTTTGCGATGACTTACGCCAATCGTAAAGCTGATTTATACATCAACGGTCAGATGAAAGATACCCTAGAAGGGATAACCTTCAAGCAAGCGAGCCAGTATGCGCTTTGGTTTGGTTCTCGGCACCATAAACGAGCTTGGAAACCTGAAAGTATTGAAGGAATAGTTGATAACCTCAGTGTTTGGAATATAGCACTGTCGCATCAAGATGTTGTGAAGAGTATGTTTACTCTCACCAGCATAACCAATCCCAATTTGATTGCTTATTACGATTTTAATCACAGCCGCGGCGAATGGGTTCAAAATAAAGTAACGAACAAGTTTGACTTGAAACTTGCGGCAGGTGCAGAGCTGTCAGCAGAAGAAGACTATCTCGATACAGACAGCGATGGACTCGCCGATACATTTGAACAGGCTCTGTGTACTAATAGCGATAATCCCGACAGCGACGGCGATGGGGTTTCCGACGGTGAAGAATTTGGTATTGAATCCCGAATCGGCGCTATATCCAATGCCTGTCAAGTGGATAGTGACAATGATGGTATTCCAGATGACTACGAATATAAGTTGGGAATGAATCCATCGGTAAATGATGTTCTGAAACTTGACTCTGAGACAGGAGAAACGTATTGGCAAGGTTATGTATCGCATTCGGAAAGTGTTGATAGCAATCTTGATGTTATTGTCCAAGACAGGCATTTTGACGTAACGGACAATCAGGCCTATGCCATTACCGGACATACGAATAACCGTGAAGACTTCACGTTAATGTATTGGTTCAAACCTAAGATGCTATCAGAGCAATATTCTGGTTTTTCGGGCTCAGGTCGGCATAAACTCGCATTGGGAATAGATAGAGATAGGGCAATCGAAGGCAAGTATAATACGTTCTCCAGTGCTTTTTCTGTTTACAACAGTAAGTCAATTGTCCCAAATCATTGGCAGCATTTTTCTTTGAGCTGGAACTCCGCTACTAACCATGCTCAAGTTTACTTAAATGGCGAGTTGGCCTACAGCGGTAGCGTACCGTCTTGGTTCAATCGAGAAGAGACCCTTGCTTTATGGGTTGGTGCCCAGAATGCATCGAGTGAGCCAAAGTACTATATGAATGGTGTAATCGATGATGTTCAGCTTTGGAATCACTCGTTAGCTCAACACCAAATTCGCCGCTATATGACCGAGCCTCCGGAGGGGAAAGAGGAAGGATTAGTCGCTTATTATGACTTTGCTAGGTCTCGTGGAGCGTGGGTTTACAACAAAGCGAGTGCTAAATTTGACTTGAAGTTGACGGATAAGACACGGTTGAAGCCTGCTGAACTAGTAAAAGATAGTGATGGCGACGGGCTCTCGGATGCCTTTGAGTCGGGACTATGCCTTGATCCTAATCAGCCGGATACAGATAACGATGGCCTACCGGATAGACAAGAGCTCGTGCCAGCTAACGGCTTAAAATCGACCAGCCCTTGTTCGATAGATACTGACAACGATGGTATCGATGACCAGTTTGAACAACAAAATGGGCTTGACCCAACTCTCCATGATGTTAACCAAGTGTCGCCGCAGAGAAACATCACTAACTGGCAATTCTATGCGACTCGTCGTAAAGAACAACTATTGACCCAAGGAGAAACGGTTGAAAGCGTTAGTGGTGAGCTTAACGTATCGGGTAACCTAGGTTATGCGGTTTCGGGTATCTCGTTTGACAAGTATCAACAGCATGCGACCTTAATGTATTGGTTTAAACCTGATAGATCAGGCTTGGCGCAGTACAGTGGCGTAAAGAAAGATACCTTTAAAGGACACTATTTAGGTATCGACAAACTTAACAAGCCCTTTGCTCGCTCTTGGGTTCAGAAATTAGAAACTAGCGCTACTGTAAAAAGTGATATCTGGATGCATATAGCGTTGGTTCTCTCTGAGAACACCAAAAAACTTTATGTTAATGGCCAGCTAGAACAAGTGATTAGCATTAACGACTATTTAGGTAGCGACACAGATTCGACCTACGCTATGTGGTTTGGTGCGGTAAATGATCATGGCAAAGACGCTTTTCACCAAAGTGGTCAGATTGATGATATTCAACTTTGGAGTAAGTCACTTTCTCAGCAGGACATAATCAACTATATGCGAAAGCGTCCCGAGAAAAGCGAAAAAAGCTTAGTCGCTTGGTATGACTTTTCACAATCTCTGGGCCGCTGGGTGATGAATGTTGCAACCGGCACGTACGATCTTAAGTTAATTAAAGGTGCGCATATTGTCGAGTCAGAGCAATCTAACGACAGAGACAGAGATGGATTGAGTGATGAGTTTGAGGCGACGTATTGCACCGACCCAGACAACGTTGATAGTGATGGCGATGGCCTGAGTGATGGTCAAGAGATTAACATTGGTTTTGATATCAACGGTAAAACAGTGACAACCGACCCCTGTACGAATGATACCGACAATGACGGTATCGATGATGCGTTTGAAATAACCCATAACATGGATCCGACATTGGCCGATGGCCATATTGTTGATGTACGAGATCAGCAGACAAACTGGCAGCAATATATAGATGAGATTAACCAAAGTGATAAGTTTCAATTGGCCAGTGAGCAAAACGAGCCTGGAGTTTTAGACGTCGACGGTTCACAAGGGTACGCAATTACAGGTTACTACCCGACTTCAGAACCAGCCACAATTATGTTTTGGTACAAACCGAATGAAAAACTTTTTGTTAAAGAACAATCACTTTCTGGTGTGGTTGATATTAACAGTAGTTCAGCATTAGCGTTGGGTCACAGTATGTATGGTGCTATGTATAGGACTAAGAAGTATGGTGAGATAGCTTATGACCACGACTTAGTTAATGAGCAGTGGAACCATATTGCGTTGACTATTGGTAAAAACGTTACAACCTTGTATGTCA
>ENA-OWNT01000612-OWNT01000612.1-seawater-metagenome-genome-assembly--contig:-NODE-612-length-71583-cov-5.235603_pt1 | contig 71583 bp, 63 predicted proteins | sample MGYA00238136_ERZ651165 | MGnify/ENA primary metagenome ERZ651165 (study PRJEB26861, sample SAMN08777766) | seawater metagenome | isolation source: coastal seawater | place: USA: Florida | collected...
CGCGAGTGCGGTCGTGGCGAACTGCTTTGTTGTCAACGGACTTCTGGAAGCGGCATGACTCTTGGTCAGCTCTCTAGATGACCGCGGCGGGGCGCAGCTTGATGCGCGGCGCGGGGGCTTGCCCCTGCAACGAAAACGCTGGAAGCTCGGTGCGCTACCCACGCACCGAGCATCCATACTGATCCGCCCGGCACCAGCACAGGCGGGTCCATCGGGCTATCCACGGGGTCGGTCCAGGAGCCACCGTGACCTCAGCTGCACCCGCAGAATCCGCCTCTGCCACAGGCACCGCCGACACCGTCGACGCGGAGCTTCGGGCAGCCTTCGAGCACGCCCAGACCGAGACCATCGCTGCGGTCGCCCGCACGGTCGCTGCACTCGACACCGGCATGACCGAGCTCGACATCGCCCGGCGGCTGGAGTCCGAAGTCGCCGACCGGGGCTTCGTGAGCTGGTTCCAGCGTCCGCGGGTGCTCTTCGGCGCACCGGCCAAGCCCCGCCTCCGCATGAGCGCCGACCGCAAGCTCGCAGCGGGCACAATCGTCGAGATCGACCTCGCACCGGCCAATGCCGACGCCTTCGGTGACTTCACCACCACGGTCGCCTTCGGCATGGACGACGAGCCGGAGCTGGTGTCCGACGCCCGTGCCTTGTGCCGTGGCGTCTGTGGTTTCGCGAGCCGGTGGAAGTGCACCGGCGAGGTCTACGTGTTCGCCGATGCCTGGGCGAACAACCACCGGGCGACCCTCGGCGAAGCTGGGGCCATCGGCCACATGTGCCTGCCCCGGCGCGGACGAAGCGGTTGGGCCTGGCCCTACGCCGCCCGCGTGGCCATCCAGATGCGTCGCCACCAGGTCCACTGGTTCAACCACCGCCGCATGCACGGCTTCTACGCCCTCGCCCCCCGCCTGGTGCGCGGCGAGCATGCCTGCGGCTTTGGCGAGATGGTCTACATCGACGGCGACACCCGCCGCATCGTGGGCCGGGGCCATGAGTCCGAGGTAGGCACCCTCCCGCCGGTGTAGACGGGCGACCCGGTGCAGGTGGGCGACCGCTACGTGACCGCTGCGCCCAGCACCCGCACGAGCACCCGCAGTCGGTCGGGGTCGTCGACGTCGAGCCACTCGAGATCGTAGAGCAGTGCGCCATCCACTCGGGCGAGGCTCCGCACCCGGGCACGCGCCGCGCAGGTTCCGGCGGAGCGGTCGGCGAGGACGACCTGCATTTCAGCGTTCTCCACGAACACCAGCTTGCTGGCAGACGGCAACGTGAAGGTGAGTCCGTCGAGGCCCAGCTGCACCACCCGAGCTGGAGGACGCAACAGGGACACCCCGCGGCCCGTCATCGGGATGAGGTCGAGGCGCCGTCCGCCTGTGTTGGCCTGCACGCCTTCTTTGGTGAAGCGGTCGATGTAGCCGAGCAGCACGCCTTCGAGCGAGCGGTCGGGCACGGGCAGCCGGGTGCGCAGCACGGTGGCGTGGAAGGTCCAGGTGTCGGGATCGAGGGGCACCCAGGCGCGCACGTCGGCGCCGTTTTGAATGGCGCGGGGGGGAACGGCCACGATCACACCGCCGCGCTCCACCCGCACGAGGGTGCCGGCCACCGCACTGGCACCGCGGGGCAACAGGTGGCAGGAGGCCCGGGCTTGTGCGCCCTTGTCGAGGATCCGTCGGGGATCAGTTGCCACCACTCACTCCTGCCACGACCTGCCCGGGTGCCGGCCCGCGCATCGGCGCCGCTGGCTAACGGACCGAGACCGCAGAGGCGCCACCGCAGCCGCCGTCCCTTCGTACCACCCTGCGACCGAGATAGGCCCGTCGACCGCCCTCCACATTGGTGTACCTGTGCGCATCGTCCACCTGACCGACCTTCATGTGCAGCACATGCCCCGCATCCGCGAGCTTGTCCCCAAGCGGGTGGTGGGCACGGCGAACCTCGTGCTCGGCGGACGGCGGCATCACTTCTCGGTGGCGGCCCAGAACGCCGCTGTGCAGGCCGCACTTGAGCAGGCACCCGACCTCGTGGTGGTCACGGGTGACCTCACGGCCCAGGCGCTCGACTCGGAGTTCGAGGCCGCCCGCACGCTGTTGCGGCCTCTTGCCGAGGTCTGCCCGCTGTTCGTCATTCCGGGCAACCACGACACCTACGTGCCCGAGTCCTTTCCGGGGGCCCGCATGCGCGCTGTGATGGGTGAGTGGATGGCCCCGACCGCGCCCGCTCTGGTCCACTTCGACGGCGTGTCCTTGCTGCACCTCGAGACCTGCACCGCTCGGCTGCTGTCGGCCGGCTGGACCGACCTCCACCAATTCTCCCAGGCGGACCGTCTGCTCGAAGACGACGCCGAAGCCTGCGGGTTCGTCTTCTTGTGCTTGCACTACCCCCTGCGGGGCCGACACGGTGAGCCCTACGGACCATGGGTGCGCGCCAATCCCCAGGCCGCCGACATCGAAGCCTGGCTCCGAAGGCGTCCAGGCATTGGCGCCGTCCTCCATGGCCACGAACACCACGGCTTCCGCACCACCGTGCCAGGCGCCCGGGGGGCCATTCCGGTGCTCGACCCCGGCGCATCGGGCTACGCCCACCTGCCCGACCAGGGGCGCACCGCGCACTTCAATGTCTACACCGTCGAGGAGGGCATTCTCACGGATGTGGAGCGGTTCGCCTTCGACGGGACTCGCTTCTCAGCGGAGCCCGGCGGTGCCTACGCGTCCGGGGGCTGACCGGGCTCAGTCGGTGCCGTGGAGCCAGCTTCGGTAGCGGGCGCCCAGGCCCACGGTGGACTCGTCGAGGGGCGGTGCATCCCCGCGTCGAGGCAGCAGGGTGGTGAGCAGCTTGAGCGGGGCGGCGGGCGGCAGGCCGAGGGTCGACACGAGGCGTTGGGTGACCGCGGCCGGCGTCTGCACGAGCGCTTCATAGGAGACGTGGGTGAAGCGGTTGGGGAGCACGTCTTCCCAATGGGACATCTGACGGCGCCAGGTCTTCACGAGGGCGCGGGCGTGCTTGGGGTCTCGCTGGGCGGCGGCTGCGGCGGTGGGGTCCGGGCGACGCAGCATGCTCAGGCACAGGTCGTCGGTGTCCCGGTCCACGACCACAACCTGCGCCTGGGGGAACATGAGGCAGGCGAGGCCGAGGCTGTCTCGGAGGTTGGGGTCGGCGTCCACCCAGGTGCCCCGGGGCGCCCGGTCCGGCTTGAGGTAGGCGCGACGCAGTGCCCGCAGGCCGCCCCGCCCCAGCGCGGGCACGCCATCGGGAAATGCCTCCCCCGTGCTTCGGTACAGCTGCGCTGCGAGCTTGGCGATGCCGGTCTGGGGGATGCGGTGTCGAACCTGCGGATGGGCGCCCAGGATGCGTGCGACGAGTCCACGTCCGGAGCCGGGGGCCCCGACCACGAACACGATGCGGGGGCCGGAGTCGAGCAGGCGCGGCAGCTCTCCCATCGCGTCGCGGGAGAAGACCTGGCGCACGCGCATCGCCTGACAGCGCAGGCGGTTGGGCACGAACTGGCCCTCCCAGATGCGGTTGGCGGCGGACCAGGCCTCGACGGCGGTGGCGTCGTCCTGCAGCCCGTTGGCGGCGTCGCCCGTCCGGTACAGCAGGCGCGCCTGGAGGGCTGCGGTGATGTCGGGACGGTCGAGTCCGCGCTTCGCCGCTGCCATGACTGCATTGAAGTCACCGTCGAACAGGGCGATCTCAGCCAATGCGAGTGCCACTTCGGGGGCCGTGGGGTCGACGCCTTCGAGGGCCGTTCGCGCGGTCTCGTGGTCGCCGGAGTGAAGGGCCGCGCGGGCGTAGCTGCCGATGGTTTCCGGCGCCGAGGACAGGTTGCGAGACATGGCGGTGGACAGCGTGCGACGGGCAGAGGCGGGGGCGCCGGCCAACAGCTGCAGGCGTCCCAGGCGGGCGAGGTCGCCGCAGTTCATGGGGTCGGCCCGGCGCAGCTTGTGGAGTCGGCGGGCCGCTTCGGAGACCTGGCCCCGCTCGATGTGCAGGTCGACGAGGGCCCGGTGGGCAGCCCAGTCGTGGCCATGTGCGGTCACAGCCGCCTTGAGGTTGCGCTCTGCATCGGACCACTTTCCCGCCTGTCGCTGGGCTCGGGCGAGCGCGCGACGGATCCACGGGTCGCCGGGCATGTCCATCAAGGCGCCCTTCAACGAGCGAAGGGCCTCTGTGGTCTCGCCTCGCTGCATCTGCAGGCCAGCCGCGCGGATGATGGCCTCGGTGCGCCGTCCGCCCGATGTGGCCGCTTTGCAGTAGGCGCCTTCCGCCGCATCCGACCAACCGGCCAACTCCAGGCAGCGGCCCAGCTGGATCAAGGCCCCGCTGTCCTTGGGACGCTGGATGACCGCCCGAACCAGCAGCGGCAGGGCATCTCTCACCGCGCCGCGGGCCGAGGCCTCCAGTCCTTCCTGGCGCAGTCCTGCGTGGGTCACTCCGCGACGGCGGCGGCTGACCTTGACCCGACGTTCCGATGGTTCGGTCCCCATGGTCCCTCCACGCAGAAGGGATCGGATCGACCGTCCATTGGCAAGACACCTTGCCCCACACTGGTCACTCGCCCCCCATCAACAGGCTGCAGGGGGGGAGGCTGTCAGGCCGCGGGACCGTCGGACCACACGCTCAGCTTCTGGAGCTGGTGGGCATGGAGCCTGGGAGCCACGATGCTGATGGCATCGACCATCGAGTAGGCGAGCACGATCATGGGCAGTCGTGCGTTGCCCACACTCACGCGCCAGACCTCCGGCACACCCGGGCCAGCGAGCCCACCCGCGACCTGCGAAAGACGGGCATCGCGCACCACCTCGACTCCTGCAGACAGCCGGTTGAGCTGTGCGGAGGGGACCACCACCGCCGGAGCGGCAACAGCTTTCTTGGCAGCGGGCTTCTTGGGTGCGGCCTTCTTCGCGGCGGGCTTTTTGGGTGCCGCCTTCTTGGCGGCGGGCTTCTTGGGTGCGGCCTTCTTGGGTGCCGCCTTCTTGGCAGCGGGCTTCTTGGCGGTGGGCGTCTTGGGTGCCGCCTTCTTGGCAGCAGCCTTCTTCGCGGTGGGCTTCTCGGGCGCAGCCCTCTTGGCGGCGGGCTTCTTGGCGGCGGGCTTCTTGGGTGCGGCCTTCTTCGCAGCAGCCTTCTTTGCGGTGGGCTTCTCGGGCGCAGCCTTCTTTGCGGCGGGAGGTGCCGCTTCCTGCGCGGGCGACGGCGGGCTGGCCTCGACTGGAGGCGCGTCACTCACCTGCTTCGCCGTCGGTTGGACCCCAGCGCCGGCCTGCCGCTCTCGGCGAGGGCTTGGGGGGACCACCCGGGGAATCTTGGGCACAGCCGGCACTCCGACGGTGGACAGGGCCGGCTGGCGGACGGACCGCCGGGTGGGACTTGCGCGCATTGCAGGCACCTCTGGGCTCGGGGACGGCGCCACTGGCGATGTCTCCACCGGAGCGACGGGCGGGGTGGGCGGGACCACCTCAGCAGATGGGGACGACGGTGTCGCGGAGGGGGTGGGCTGGACGACGGGCGACGCCGCCTCGACAGCTGGCCTGGCTTTCGCCGCGCGGGGCGTCGGAGCCGGCGGGGTCGGAGCCGGCGGGGGGGCGGCAGAGATCTTGGGGACGACCCTGCGGAGGGTGCGCGTGGCGTTGGGTCGGGACGTCGCCTTTGGTGCGGGCTCCACGTCGGAGGCTGGCTCCGACGAACGGCGCCCGGCCACCCGGCGACGGCGGGTGCGCGTGCCGGTGCGGGTCTCGGTGTCTGGCTCCCGGCGCAGCATGCTCGTCTTGCGCTTCGTGGGCTCGGCAGGCCTGGCCTCCGCGAGGGCGTTGGCAATGGGATCGGCGTCGTTGCGCACGACCACACGCCGGCGCAGGCCCTGAGAGCGACCCGACTCGCCCCGTCGTCCACCTTCTGTGCGTCGACTGCCTTCGCTTCGCAGGCCGCGGCGTGAGCTGCTCGGGCTACCGGACTCGGCCGGCGCTCGGAGGGTCGGCAGCCGAAGTCCCTTCGCAAAGCCGGCCATCGCCGGGGTCTCCCGCTCGGTGGTCTCCACCTTGCGGCGCGCGGGGCGGTGCACCACCTGGGTGGCCACCTCCTCGCGTTGCCAGACCTTCTGGGTCTTCGGTCGGCGCTGGGGCGGACGCTCAGGAGTGGGGCGTTCGCGACGTCGGCGCGGGGCCGGACGGGGGCGGAACGCGGTGATGCCGAGGCGGCGCCGCTCGCCTTGCACGGCTTCCACGGTCACACCAGCCTTCTCGGCAATCGCTCCATCGGGGACCTTCCCGAGCTCCTCCGAGAAGGCCTGAAGGCCGGGCACACCTGCCTCATCGAGGTTGGTGCCGCTCACCCGCACCGCCGACCGAGCCAGGCCGCGCCGAATGCGGCGTGGCGATGTGCCGAACCGACGCGCTGTGTCGCGGAGCGAGCCCCCATCACGGACCCGGCGCACGATCTCCGGCCAGGCAGGTGTGTCGGTGATGGCGTCGCCATCGTCGAGCTCGGCGAGAGCGGCTTCCACGTCGTCGACGGGGGCCCCGAACTCACGGGCCAGGAGGGAGAGGGGCTCCTCGACCACGCGGTCGACGAGTCCGGACCACCAGTCGGTGTTCCTCAGGGTATGCACGAATGCTCCAGGCGGCTGCGTGGCCGTCAAACTGGGAAATGCCGCACCAAGGTGCGCTTCGCACGCCAACAGGCCGCCCCTGGAGATTCATCCACGACATCGTTGTCGATGTCGTGCGAAAGGCCCCCAGGTGTCGCCGCCGCCCGCCTTCTGTGCGTTCGCTTTGTCATCGTGTCGCAGGGCCGGTACACGCGCAAGAGCCAGATGCGGCTATTTCGTTGGAATTCACGAGAACGCCGAAATTGCGTGGATCCCAGTTGTAATCAACCCCGAAGGATCGGCCTTCGAGGCGACTGTGCGGCCACTCATTTGTCCGCTGCCTGCATTGGCATCAGCATCCCATTGGGCGTCCTGCGCGACTATAGCCAGCCGCCTGACTCCTCTTTTTGCGCCGGGCCCGCTCGGCGAGGTGAACCCATGGCCACACATCGAATCGGACTGCTCACCGGCGGTGGCGACGCCCCCGGTCTCAATGCCGTCATCCGGGCGGTCGTGAAGCACGCTGTTGGTGGCCTGCACTGGCAGGTCGTCGGCTCGGAGGACAGCTTCGACGGCCTGCTGAGCGACCCGCGACGGCTCGTCAACCTCTCCCCTGTCTCCTGCCAGGGCCTCCTGCACCGCGGCGGCACCGTGCTCGGGACCACCAACCGAGGCGACCCCTTTGTCTATCCGTCCGCCGATGGCACGCCCGTCGACCGGTCGGCGGAGCTGGCTGCGACCATCGAAGACGAAGGCCTCGAAGGGCTCATCGTGGTGGGTGGTGACGGCACCCAGCGCATCGCCCACCGCCTGATGCAGACCCACGGCATCCCGGTGGTAGGGGTTCCCAAGACCATCGACAACGACCTGGCCGCAACCGACTTCACCTTCGGTTTCTGGTCGGCCGTGGAGGTAGCGACCGAAGCCCTCGACCGCCTGCACTCCACCGCCGAGTCACACGAGCGCGTGATGATTCTCGAGGTGATGGGCCGCGATGCCGGCTGGATCGCTCTGTACGCGGGCGTGGCCGGCGGCGCCGACTGCATCGCAATTCCCGAGCTTCCCTACGACGTCGACCGCTACATCGGAAAGATCAAGGCGCGTCGCCGTCGGGGCCGTCCCTTCACCCTCGTGGTGGTGGCCGAGGGTGCCTTTCCTGCCGGCTTCGACCCCGGCTCCACCGCCCCCCACGCCTTCAACGGAGGGGCCGGTCACCACCTCGGCAAGCTCATCCGCGAGCGTTCTGATGCAGAGGTTCGGGTCACGGTGTTGGGACACCTTCAGCGAGGGGGCGGTCCGATTCCATACGACCGGGTGCTCGCCACCCGCTTCGGCGTCCATGCGGTCGAGCTCGTCCGAAACGGCCAATGGGGACGAATGGTCCGGCTCGAAAATGGCCTCATCACCAGCGTTCCCATCGACGAGGCTGCCGGTCCTCCGCGCCTGGTGCAGACCGACCATCCCCTCATCGCCAGCGCGCGGGCGGTGGGCATCGAGCTGGGCGTGAAGGTCTGAGGCGGCGGCTCAGGTGGTGAGCAGCCCGCCGTAGCGCACCAGCTCGCGCCCCATCTCGGTGAGGTCGTCCTCCAGGCCCGCCCGGACGACCTCTCCCCCCGAGAAGGCAGCGGCCGCCTCGGGAATGCTCACCTGGTGGGGCAGCACCCAAGCGCCCACCCACCGGGCAATGTGACGAAGGTGGTTGAGTGTGTTCATCGCGCCGGCTGGTCCGCGTGCAGTGGCGATGAGGCCGATGAGCTTGCCTTGGAGGTGGTCGGGGCCGAGCAGGTCGATGGCGTTCTTCAGCGAGCCCGACAGGCTGCCGTGGTACTCGGGCGAGCCCATGATGATGGCGTCAGCGCCGGCAATCACAGCCCGGAGGCGGGCGGTGTCTCCGCCGTAGGAGGCTTCGTCGGCCCGACCGTCACACCAGGGAAGATCGAAGTGGGCGAGGTCGACCATCTCGACCTCGGCGCCCGCAGCCGCCGCACCTTGGAGCGCGACCTGAAGGGCCTGTTCGGTGGTGGAGCCAGCCCGGAGGCTGCCGGAGATGGACACGACGCGCATGGGTCACCTGGGGTTGATGGGACAAGGCGCCGCACTATGCCACGATCCCCGGTGGGCCAGACTCACCAGGCCTGGACAACCACGGGGGACAGCGGACGGGCCTGTTGCGCCACGGAGATGTCCACCCGGTCGAGGGCGCCCGCCTCCTCGAGGGCCGATTCGCAGGCCCGGCGCGCGTAGGCTGGCGAGTTGTTCTCCTCGGACAGATGCGCCAGGATGACGTGCTTCAGCGGACTCTCGCTGCCCTTGGAAGACAGTGCCTCCACCAGGAGTGCGCCGGCCTGCGCGTTGGAGAGGTGACCATGAGACGACCGGATGCGTTGCTTCAGCGGCCAGGGATAGGGACCATCCAGCAGGGCGTCCATGTCGTGGTTGAACTCGAGCACCGCCACAGACAGTGAGGCCAGGCGCTGTCTCACCAGAGCGGTGGGACGGCCCATGTCGGTGAGAACGCCCGCCCAGAAGCCATCGAGCCCCACGCGATAGCCCACGGGGTCGCGCACATCATGGGGAACCGGAAAGGCCTCGATGTCGAGGTGACGCACCTGGAAGCGCTCGCCAGCCCGCAGCTCCTCGACCGCATCGGGCCGGCTGCGCGGGTGGGTGCCCGCCAGGGTGCCAGACGTCATGTAGAAGGGCACTGCGCGCCCTGTGCGCTTCTTCAGCTTGTTGCAGAGGATGCGTCCGCTGCCCACATGGTCGGAGTGCTCGTGGGTGACACAGACGGCGTCGATGGGGGCGTCGCCGAGGCCCACGGCGTCCAGTCGCGCGAGAATCTGCTTCGTGGAGATCCCGCAGTCGATGAGCACCCCCGCCGTTCGGTCTCCAATCCAGGTGGCGTTGCCCTTGGAGCCAGACGCCAGCACCACCACCTGCAGGTCACGTCGGAACAACGGCAAGGTCACGCAGGCTCCGGAGCTTTCCGCCGGGAGAGTTGCCGGAGGAGGAAATGAGCGGGTGGGCAGCGGGTGTTATCCGGCCTCGCCCCTGCCTCCTGGCACTTTTGCGGACCATCCATGCCTCAGCCGTCCCCCCGCCTTCCTGTGCTCAGCGGCATCGCCGTGGTGGTGGGCCTGGCCACGCACGAGGCCCACGCCGTGCCGCCGTTGATCGTGGCGGCCGAGGTGGCTGGCGAGTCGGTCGAGGTCTACGTGCGGCCGGGTGGACTGCTCGTGTCCCAGAAGTCTGCGAGTCCTGCGGTCGCCCTCCGGCCGCTCGAAGGAGAAGGCACCACGCCGCTCCCCGCCGACCTCGACCGCTGGAAGCCGCTGTCCTTCGGTGGCTGCGACGGGGCGCCCTCCTTTCGATGGAAGCGCGGAGAACGCCAGGCCACTGCGCGCGTGACCGGGGAATGGACTGCACCGGTCGTGGAGCTGGTGGTGGACGGCACGGTGGTTGCGATGGGGCCCCTCGGCCGGTCTGCTCATGTGTGCGCGGTGCATGTCTCCGATGTCGACGACATCCCCGGCGAGGAGATCCTGCTGTTGTGGCAGACCACGCCCGAGGCCTCCACGACCCGGGGCCTCACCGTGATGCGGGTGCCCGCCACCGCCGACTGAAGGGGCGACCTACCGAAAGCTCGGCGGACCGTCGAGGCTCAGGCCCACCGAGTCCGCGGCCACGGGTGCCTGGTCGGTGACCAGATCGGCGGCCACCCACCCAAAGCTGGTCTTGCTGCGCACCCGCACCTTGTCCCCCAGCTCAGCGACGACCTCGACCTCGGCGCCGGGGGCGAGATCGATGGAGACGACCTCGCTGTCGCTCCAGCGAGTGGCGGAGGTCTGGGAGGCCAACCAGCCCTGGCGGGGGAGGTCGCCGGCGTGGGCGGTGCTCCACGCGAGGGTGGACAGGAGGGCTGCGACGAGGAGGCGGACCATGCGGGGCTCCAGATGCGGTCAGTCTTCGGACGTGGGCTCGCTGGCGGCGTCTTTGTGGACGGGGCGCGGTGCGAGGCCGACGGATGCGGAGGGAGGCGGTGGCGTGTCGCCGAGTGGCTTGAGGTGGACGCTCGCCTGCACTTCCAAGGAGTAGTTGGTGACGATGTGGTGGAGGTCTTTGTGGAGCTCGAGGGCTTCCAGGTAGGTGCGGACCTCGCGGGCCAACATGCGCACCATCTCGGTCTTGGCCTTGTCGCCGGTCTCGAGCAGAGCCCCGAGCAGAGCCCAGGGGTCTGCGCGGCCACCCTCGCGGCGTCGCTCCTCTCGGGGGGCATCCCCTTCGACCGTCTCGTCGTCGCTGTCTGGTGCGCTGGAGGCGTCGGGGGACTCGTCGTGGTCTGCCCCGTCGAGGTCGAGCTCACGGAAGATGCGGCGGGCGACCCGTCGCAGTCGGGGTTCGTGCCGCGGGCGCTCGTCGTCGTGCTCGTCGCTCATGGCCGGCCCCGTCTCAATTGCGCTCGGGACCGCTGCGGCCGCCGAGTCGCGAGAACACGCCGTCGTCTTGGCCCCATGGTGGAGCATCGACCGGAACGACGAAGCTCACGATGTTTCCGGCATTGGTCACCGCCACTGCCTGCCGCCCACCGACCGCGGGCGGGACGGTGACCCCGCTGATGTGGAAGCCGGGCTCCCACGCCCAGGTGCGCTCCCCACTGGTGGCGTCGACCAGGTAGACGCTGCCGGCTGCGGCACCGACCAGGACTCCAGCCTCGGTGGCCACCGGTTCAGTGAGGGCGGAGGCGGTCTCGCTGTCCCACTCCCACACCAACGCACCGGTACGGGCGTCGACACAGCGCAGGATGCCGTCTTCGCCGCCATGGTAGATGAAGGCGTGCTGGCTGGCTCCGCCCAGAGTGCCGTCTGGCCGGGCCCCTTGACCGCCGCCCGCCAGCGGAGCGCCTGCCCCGCCGACATCGAGACGCCAACGCACGTTGCGGCTCGCCGCATGCATGCCGACCAGTGGCTCGGAGTAGCCTGCGACCACGATGTCATCGCCCACCATGAGGGGCGAACCGAGGATGTCGGGATACTGCCCTTCGCCGACGCGGCGCTGCCAGACGATGTCGCCGGTGTCGTGGTCGAGGGCGGTGACCGTGCCGTCGGAGAAGCCCGAGAGGACCAGGTCGCCCGCCACCACCGGGGTGGGCGCGCCATAGAGCTCCAGCTCGGCCGACCGGCCGGGATCCAGGCGCTGGGCATGGCGCCAGGCCAGCTCACCAGACTTCAGATCGACCGCAGTGACGACGTTGTCGACGCCTGCCACCATCACGAGGCCACGCGACACAGCCGCAGCGGACAGCACGGGCGCCCCGGAGGACCGCTCCCAGCGCTTGCGGATGTCGAGGCCCTCGCCCAGCTCCCAGACGGTAGTGGTGCCCGACAGGTCGGTGATCACCAACAGGTCGTCGACCACGACCGGGGCCGCCTGCACAGGCGCGCCGGCGGGCAGGGTGCGCACCCGAGCGCCGGAGTCGCGGGCGAGCACATGGAGGCCATCGGTGCCGGCCTGGCCTACGAAGATGTAGTCGCCGTGGATGAGCGGCGCGCCCAGCTCGGTGTGGATGGCGGCGGGAAAGGGCGGCCCGGGAAGGGCGGTGCGCCAGGTCTCCACCGGGGCCGTGTCGAAGCTGCCGGCGTAGCGTTCCGAGGTGGGGGTCTCGGGCGCGTTGAGGGTGGCGATGAGGCCCGCGGTGGCCAGCCAGTCGGTGCCGCTCACCCGGCGCTCCCGGAGGTCTCGGCGAGGGCCTTGGCCTCCGCGATCCGCCCGGATGATGGGAAGCGGGACTCCAGCTCGGCGGCACTGGCCTTGGCTGCCGCCTGGTCGCCGGCGAGGACCTCGATCTGAAGGCGGGTGAACACCGCCTCTTCGCCCAGCAGTCCGGCTTCGGTGGTGGCCCGGGCGATGAGCTGGCGGGCGGCCGGATAGTCACCGGCTTCCGCTGCTGCGCGGGCCGCCCCGATGGAGGCGGTCCAGCCAAGGCCTGCCGGTGCGTCCACCGATGCCGCCTTGGTCCACGCGCCGCGGGCCGCCTCGGCGTCGTCGAGCTGCATCCAGAACTGGGCTGCGCGGGCGTAGGCGTAGGACCGGGCCGGACCTTCCGAGGCCGCAGCGGCTGCCTCCACATCCCGGGCGACGTCGCCCATGAGCTGGTCGACCTGTTCTTCGTTGAGGTCGGCGTCGCGGAGCTGCACCAAGGGACGCTCCGCCCGGGCCAGGGCCTCGTGACCGGCCTTCTGCACGCTCAGCACATGCGACTGGTAGCCGCCGACCACCGCCGAGATGGCCAGGATGGCGCCCGCTGCGTAGAGCAGCACCTTCCAGTACCCGAGGAACAGGTTGGCGGCGGCCATCTGCGCCTGGAAGATGAGGTCCTTCTGCGGCTCATCGCCCAGCAGATCCGCGTCGTCCTCCAGGGACTTCAGCTTGTCGTCGTCCGCCACACTGTCCTCCGCTGTGCCCCGCGAGGAGGGCACACACCTGCAGCCGTCGGGACACAGGACGTCCCCTGGCTGGCCGACCCGGCTCCTAAGGGGTCAGGCGGGGGCGGGGCCAGTCGAATCCAGCAGTCGCCGGAGGTCCTCGCCCGCTTCGAGCGTGAGCGGCTGGGCTCCAATCGCGATGGCGAGGGTGAGAGCCGCGTGGAGCAACACCCAGGCGGCGCCGACCTGGCCCGCGGTGTCGGTGGTGTGCAGGGCAATGACCACCACCGGACATCCGCGTCGCGCAAGGGCCGCACAGGTGGCCTGGATTCGCGCCCGCTGCACCGGGCTCTGCCGCGCCCCGACGAGGAGGACGGCTGGCGAGGTGGGCTGTCCGAAGACTGCAGCCTGGAGGGCCGCTTCGTCGCCCAGGCGGGCCACTCGAGGCGCGAGCCCGCGGAGCACCTGTGGGCCGGAGTCCCCCGTGGGCTTGCAGGTGGTGGCGGCCAGCACCCGCGCCCACCAGTCCCCCAGTTCCAGCAGCGGGCCGGTGCAGAAGACGGTGGGGACCGCACCCTGCCAGGCCGCAGACACGAGGCCGAGGGCAAGCTCGGCGCCGTCGTCGGTGCTTGCCGAGGCGCACAGCTCGCGGGCGTGGCGAATGCGGTCGTCGACGCGCATGCAGGCGTCCCTTCCCAGCACCGCACATCGCAAAGATTGGGCCGATGGGCCGAACGGCCCGAAGCGGAGGTCCTCGGAGGACGGTTCTCCACGGTCTGGGGCGCTGTCCACCACGACCGTGGGCACCTCGTCGGCACACTCGTGGCGATGGAGCCGGGGGTCGGACAGGGCCAGGCAGACGGCGTCGACCGCACCCGGCTCACCGGTCACGCACACCGGCAGCGCCGTGGCCTCCGCCGCGGGGGGACCCTCCATCCACCAGGCGTGGTGCGGCAGGAGGCCGTCGGCGGCAGCCTCCCGCACCTCGTCGGCGGCACTCCTCAGGCGTCGGGTCCACACCTGCCGGTCCCGTCGTCCGAGGCCGAGCCGGGGGCCGACCTTTCGTGCGGACACCCCCGAGAGGTCGACCTTCAGCGGCGAAACCGGGATGTCGGCGGTGGCGTCGCTCACGGGGCCGACAGGTTGATGGTGACGGGGCGTCCACCGGGTCCGAAGCGGACCTCCTTGGTGGTGGAGAACGACGTGCCATCGGGCGTTTTGACGGTGAAGGCGTGGGTGCCTTCGCTCAGGGAGGTCTGCAGCGGAATGAGCCCCACAAAGGAGCCGTCGATGCTGACCTCGCTCTGCGGCACACCGAAGACGGCGACCTTGCCCATCTTCACCTCGGCCCGCAGCTCGAAGCTCACGGCGAGGCGGTCGGAGTGCAGATCGACTGCGCGTGCATCGGACTTGTAGCCGGACAGCTCGACTCGGATGGTGTGGCTGCCGTGGGACACCTGCCGGTCGAGGGGCGACCGACCGATCTTCCGGTCGTCGAGGAACACCTTGGCGCCGGGCGGGGTGGTGGAGATGGAAAGCGTGCCTTCGCTGGCGGGAGCCGGCTCGCTTCCCCACGGCGAGGCGTCGGTGGAGGGCTCGGGAACAGGATCTGGTGCCGGAGCAGGGGCAGGTGCCGGTGCGGGAGTGCGTTCGGGGCGGGGCTCAGGGGCCGGCGTGGGGGCGGGTTCGGGCTCTGGCTCCGGCTCCGGCTCGGGTTCTGGTTCCGGGTCGGGTTCCGGTTCCGGTGGCGGTGGCGGAGGGGTCGGGGGAACGGCGGGTTCGACTGGCTCGACGGCCACGGGCTCGGCCGGCGGAGGCGGGGTGCCTTGGGACATCCACCAAGCCCCCACCGCAACCAGTCCGAGGGCCGCGGCGGCGAGTCCGACCAGGATTCCGATTCCGCCACCCTTCTGGTCATCCTCGGGCTCGTCTACAGGGACGGGAGCGGGCGTGGGCGCGGGCTCGATGGGGGCGTCGGCACCCACGCTCACCGGCGGAGAAGGCGGCGGCAGCTCGGGCTCGGGCTCGGGCGGAGGTGGCGCGGACCGCTGTGGGGATGGGCGTGGCGGACGCACCAACGGACGCTTCGGAGGCGTGTCGACCGGCTTGGGCGCGGACAAGGCCTCCTGCGTCGGGGCTGCCGCCACAGGTGCCGTGGTGTCGGCCGTGGAGACGGGCCCGAGAGGCTTCGGTGCGGCCAGCTCCTCGTCTTCGGCAATCGGGGCCGTCTGGTCGGGCTCCGCCGGGGACGGGCCCAGAGGCACTGGGGGCGCGAGGGCTTCGGCGTCGGCCACCGAGATCGGCTGGGTGTCTCCTTCGCGGGGGGAGACGTCGGCTTGTGTGGGGACCGCAAAGCGCGGCTCCGGCACGTCGAACACGTCGGCAAAGCGCGGGGGCACCGGGGCATCGGTCGGGTCGGGGACGCTCGACAGGACAGACTTGACCGGCGCCGTCTCCGCAAGCGGAGGCGCAGGGGCTGCGGGCGTCGCTTCGGTCGGCGCGGGTGGAGCCGGCTCGACAGGTGCGGCCACCAGCTGATGGCCGTCCTTGAAGCAGAAGTCGACGCGTGCCTGGTAGCGCGTGCCGCACTCGGGACAGAGTTTCATCGGACGGAGGACCTCGGACGCGGAGTATACAGGCGCGGCTCGATGCCGTTGCGGACACCCCGGGGGATGGACGCGCAGGCGCTCAATCGCGCATCCAGCCCCGCTTGAGGCTGCGGGCGATGATGAGCCGCTGCACCTGGTTGGTGCCCTCCACGATCTGCATCACCTTGGCATCGCGCATGTAGCGCTCCACCGGGTATTCGCGGGTGTAGCCGTAGCCGCCGAGAACCTGCACAGCATCGGTGGTCACAGACATGGCGGCGTCGGTCGCCACACACTTGGCCATCGACGCGATGGTCGAGTAGTTCTGGCCCGAATCCTTGAGGCCGGCGGCCTTGTGAACGAGCAGGCGGGCGGCCTCGATGCGCGTGGCCATGTCCGCCAGCAGAAAGCCCACGCCCTGAAAGTCGATGATGGACTTCTTGAAGGCCGTGCGCTCACAGGCGTAGGGGCCAGCCACTTCGAGGGCCGCGCGAGCGAGTCCGACCGAGACCGCTCCGATGGTGATGCGTCCGCCGTCGAGCGCCTGCATGGCGACGGCAAAGCCCTGTCCCTCCTCGCCCACCCTGTGGTCTGCGGGCAAGACGACGTCCTCCAGCACCAGCTCGACCGTGGGCGAGGCCCGCATGCCCATCTTCTCCTCCTTCTTGCCGAAGGAGAGGCCCGGTGCGTCGCCCGGCAGGATGAAGGCGCTGACCCCCCGGGCGCCCGGCCCACCTGTGCGAGCCATCACGATGTAGACGTCGGCGTAGCCACCGTGGGTGATCCAGAACTTGGTGCCATTGAGCACATAGGTGTCGCCGCGCCGCTCCGCGGTGGTCTGCAGCGAGGCCGCATCGCTTCCGGCCTCGGGCTCACTCAAGGCGAAGCCGCCCAGCAGCTCTCCGGCGGCAAGCCCCGGCAGCCAGCGCTCCTTCTGCGCCTCGGTGCCATGCTGAGCGAGGATGATCTGCGGCAAGCCCGTCACCGCCACCGACACGGCGTAGGAGGCCGACACGGCACCGATCTCCTCGAGCACCATGGCGTACTCGAGGTATCCGAGGCCCAGTCCGCCGTACTCCTCGGGGGCTGCGATGCCGCAGAGGCCCATCTCACCGAGCGCCTGGATGTAGTCGGGACGGAAGCGCTCCGCCTCGTCGTCCTCCTTGAGGGTCTGACCGAGGATGTCCTGCGCGGCTCGGGCAGCGGCTTCGCACAGGGCTTCTTGTTCTTCGGTTCGACTCCACATCGCGGACTCCCTTCGTGGCCGGGGCGGTGGGGAGGCTTATCCGCTCTTTGGTCGCGGCAGGTGAGCGCCGCGTCAGGGGGGCTCAGGCGGTGGGACGCGCAGTCGGTGCCGTTGGCGTGGTCGAGGGTGCTTTCGGCTTTGGTGGCGCGAATCGGGTGCGCAGTCGAACCACGCGCACGCTGTGCAGGGGCAGGCCGAGCAGGCCGACGAGCTCCAAGGGCTTGCAGCCCCGCCCGTCCACCACGTCGAGGGCCACGGTGAGGGCCTGTTGGTGGTCCTCCACCGACACGCCGAGGTGTCCCGACTTGTCAACGACGCCGACACCGCGAATGTGGGGGCGAAGGTCGATGGTGCGCATGGCAGGTCCGCGGCGCCACCGTCCCTTCTTCTTGCGGTTCTTCCGCTTGCGCTCGACCAGCAGCTCCGGTGCGGCCATGAGCCTGTTCACACGAGCGGCGAGGTCGTCGGGCGGGCTGTCCACCACGAAGATGTAGTCGGCACCGGCCACCTGGCTCATCAGCGACGGGCTGTTCACCGGCACCTCGCGCACCCCGGACACCCCGAAGCCGGTCGGGGCGGTGGCCTGAAGGCGGGCCATCAGCACCGCTGGATCGACCCGTTCGTTGAGGATGATGTCCATGTGTTCCGACATCGACTCCTCCGCCATCGGGCGAGCGGTCGCGAAGGCCACCTTGGGATGCGGATGAAAGCCCTCTGAGTAGGCCAACGGAGCGCGCGCGCGGCGCAGCGTGCGGATCCAGGCGTTCATGGTCTCGAGGTGCGCGAGAAAGCGGCTCTGTCCCGTGATGCTCACCTGGAACACGAGTCGCTGAACGGCGGGCGGTTCCGGTGGACGGATGGGCGGACGGCCCGGTTCCGCAGGCCGCTTGCCAAGCTCCGGCGGGGGCTCGGCCCGCACGAAGGCAGCCTCGGGCTTGCGTCCGGCGATGCTGGTGCGGAGCATGTGGGCGCAGAGGTCGCGCTCCACGTCGATCACACCGCAGCGATGGCACTTGTGGTGACGGCAGTCCGGGGCGTGCTTGAGCGCGACCGCCCGCTCCCAGTCCTCCCGCAGCCAGTCCTTGTCCACCAGGATGTCGACGTGGTCCCACGGCAGCCGCTCGTCGAGGCGACGCTCCCGCAGCTCGAAGGCGGGGTCGGTGCCCGAGGACGCGATGGCCTGCTGCCAGGCGTCCCAGTTGAGGTGCTCGCCCCACGCATCGAAGCGGCAACCAGCGCGGAATGCGGCCTCCAATAGATCGGCAGCGCGGCGGTCGGCCCGGCTCACGAGGCCCTCCAGCCAGGTCTCCCGCGGGTTGTGGCGCCCGTACTTGATCTGTCCTGTGCGGCCGAAGCGGGCTTCGAGGATGCCCTGCTTGCGCTCGGTCTCGGTGATGTCGATCTGGGGCGCCCACTGGAAGGGCGTGAAGGGCTTGGGCACGAAGGTGGAGACCCCGAGGTTGACCTTGGCCTTCGGGTTGCAGGCCTTGCCCGTCTTGAGGGTGCGCCAGGTGAGATCGGCGATGGCCTCGACGTCGTCGTCGCGCTCGGTGGGCAGGCCGACCATGAAGTACAGCTTCACATGGTCCCAGCCGAGGCTGTAGGCCTGCTCGGCCATCTTCAGGAGGTCCTCGTCGGGAATCCACTTGTTGATGAGCGCGCGAAGCCGGGGGGACGCGGCCTCGGGAGCCACGGTGAGCCCGGTGCGACGGATGCCCGCCACCATGTCGGCGAGCTCCACGCTGAAGCTGTCGAGCCGAAGCGACGGCAGGGACACGCCCACGCGCTGCGGTGCGGCCTTGCGCACGACGGCATCGACCATCTTCTTCACCTGGCTGTAGTCGCAGGTGGACAGGCTCACGAGGGACACCTCCTCGTAGCCGGTGGCGTCGAGGGTGCGCTGCATTAGGTCGGTGATGCCGTCGATGGACCGCTCTCGAACGGGCCGTGTGGTCATGCCCGCCTGGCAGAAGCGGCAGCCCTGGGTGCAGCCACGAAGGACCTCCAGGGAGATGCGGTCGTGGACCTGGCGGGTGAACGGCACGATGTAGTCGACGGGAAAGCTCGCTCCGTCGAGGGTGCGGGCGACGCGGCGCCGGATGGGGGTGGCGTCGACGGGTGAAAGGATGCGGCCGTCGTCGAGCACGTCCATCCGAAAGCGGGCCGGCACGTAGATGCCCTCCACCTTCGACAGCGCGTCGAGTCGGGCCTCGCGCCCCCTCACCTTGCGCATCACCTCGGCGATCTCCACCACCACGTCCTCGCCGTCGCCGAACACGAAGAAATCGATGAAGGGGGCCAGGGGCTCGGGATTGAACACCGCGGGACCGCCCGCGAAGGTGAGCGGGTCGTGCTCGCGGCGGTCGGCGGTGCGCAGGGGCATGCCGGCGAGGTCGATGATGTTGAGGATGTTGGTGAGCGTCAGCTCGGACTGCAGCGTGAAGCCGATGCCGTCGAAGGCGTCGAGGCTGTCCTTGCTCTCCAGGGCGAACAGCGGCAGGTCGCGCGACCGCAGCTCCCGCTCCATGTCGAGACCGGGGGCATACACCCGCTCGGCCCGAATCCAGGGCCGCTTGTTGAGGATGGCGTAGAGGATGTGGAGCCCGAGGTTGCCGAGCCCGATGTCGTAGAGGTCTGGAAAGGCCAGCGCGAGGCGGACCTCCACGGCCCGCATGTCCTTCTTGTCGTCGGTGACCGCGTTGACCTCCGCACCCAGGTAGCGGCTCGGCTTCTCTACGCGACGCAGCAGGTCGCGCTCGAGGGCCAGCCGGAGGTTGGTGCGAGGAGTCCGCAGAGCGGGATGGAGGTTCCGGCGAGAGCCAGAGGACGCAGGACTGGTGGACATTCTGAAACGCCTTCCGCGCACCGGACTCGCCGGAGCGTCGCAGGGTTGGGGTCGGACGGGACGCCTAATCCAGCCACCGTCCATGGCGAGGTGCAGAGTCGGCGGCAAGTGGGTCGCCACCACGGCCGGCGAATGCGACGCGACGGTGAAGCGGCCCTGCCTTCCGGGGATCGTGTCGTCCCTTCGACAAGCACGTCAGGGGCGGGATTCCAGGCGGTCGGGCCGGGGCCCTTGTCATCAAGCGTCAAGTTGTCGGCTGGTGGTTGCGGAAAGTTTAGAATCCAGAAGAAATTTCCCTGGATCCGATTCGCACAGTGCCCGCCAGTTCGATTTTCCGAGCGAATCGCAGCGAGAGGACTGCACGAATCGACTCGCAGGCGGTACAACAGGAAGCGCGGAGCGCCGATAACGATTGCGGACGTTCGGTTTCCTACCGACGTCCCTGACGGGCGCCTCCAATCGCGCCAATTCCAAATCGTTCCGCTGTCGCAGTTCCGCGCCAGCGGTACCCAGGACCAAGGATTTCCGACCATGGGCATGTCCGTTCGGACCAACATCGCCTCGATGATGGCGGCAGGTAAGTTGAACCGGACCCAGAAGGGCCTCGGCAGCTCCCTGGAGAAGATCTCCAGCGGCATGCGCATCAACCGCGCCGCCGACGACGCCGCCGGACTCGGCGTTGCGACCAGCCTCGAGACGGCCGTCATCGGCACTCAGCAGGCGATGCGCAACACCAACGACGGCATCAGCATCATCCAGACCACGGAGTCGGCGACCAGCGAAGTCACCGACATGCTGCAGCGGATGCGCGAGCTCGCCGTCCAGTCGGCTTCCGAGACTCTGGCCGACGAAGAGCGCTCCTACATCGCCGACGAGTTCAACCAGCTCCGTTCGGAAGTTGCGCGCATCTCGGCGGTGACCGAGTTCAATGGCATCAGCCTCACCGATGGCACCACCACTGCCCTGTCGGTCCAGGTTGGCATCGACAACAACACCCAGAGCCGGATCGACATCCAGCTGGTCGACCTCACGACCACCGGGCTGGGAATCGGCTCGATGGACCTCGGCAGCGTCACCGGCGCCCGCGCGGCCATCGACACCATCGACACCGCGCTCGGGTCGGTCAACAGTGCTCGCTCGGTGCTCGGCGCGGTCCAGAACCGCCTCGACTCCTCGCTGAGCAACAACCAGACCTACATGGAAGCGCTGTCGGCCGCCGAGGCGCAGATCCTCGACACCGACTACGCCACCGAGACCTCGAACCTGACGAAGCTGCAGATCATGCAGCAGGCTGGCGTCGCTTCGCTCGCTCAGGCGAAGAACATCAACCAGTCCGTCATCTCCCTCCTGTCCTGAGGCGACGCCTTCACGGCGCCCAGGATCGAGTCGCTCACCTACGCCGCTTGCTACCCGGCCCGCTCCCCTGCAGCCGGGGACCACAAGCAAGCGGCGTAGTCGGGTTTGGCTCAACCGCCCCCCACCGCAGACACGAAAGGTGACCTGCCAATGTCCATGACCGTCCGCACCAACGTCGCCTCGATGCAGGCGGCTGGCCAGCTCGGAAAGACCCAGCTCCACCTGAGCCGGACCCTCGAGCGCATCTCCAGCGGCTACCGCATCAACCGTGCCGCAGACGATGCTGCCGGACTCGGCGTGGCCACGGCCCTCGAGACCGACACCATCAGCCAGCAGCAGGGCATTCGCAACGCGAACGACGGCATCAGCATCATCCAGACCGCTGAGTCCGCCACCAACGAGGTCACCGACATCCTGCAGCGGATGCGCTCCCTCGCCGTGCAGTCGGCCTCTGAGACTCTGGCCAATGAGGAGCGGTCCTACATCTCCGACGAGTTCATCCAGCTCCAGTCCGAGATCGCTCGCATCGCCGCGGTCACCGAGTTCAACGGTGTCGAGCTCAACAACGGCACGGTCACCTCGCTCGACGTCCAGGTGGGCATCCACAACAACACCCAGAGCCGGATCGCCATCACTCTCGGCGACCTCACCACCTCGGGTCTCGGCGTGGGCCAGACGGCCATCGACGTCCTGTCGGTCACCGGCGCGCGCAACTCGCTCGACGTCATCGACACCGCCCTCACCTCGGTGAACCGCTCCCGCTCGCTGCTCGGTGCTGCTCAGAACCGCCTCGACTCGGCCATCAACAACGCGATGATCTACACCGAGGCACTGTCCGCGGCGGAGAGCCAGATTCGCGATGCCGACTTCGCCGTCGAGACCTCCGAGCTCACCAAGCTGCAGATCCTGCAGCAGTCCGGTGTCGCCGCCCTCGCTCAGGCGAAGAACGTCAACCAGTCGGTCATCTCTCTCCTGAGCTGATTGGCGCCCCCTTCCGGGGACCAGACCTCACGGCCACCGCATTGTCGGTGGCCGTTGTCGTTCTCGGCCCCTGCCCCACTGCGCTCAGGCGCCCCGCACTACCAGCGTCGGACGCGCGACAGTGTGCTGCACCGTGCGATGGCTTCACCGCTCACCCGGGCCAACAGCTTGAGCCGGTCGGCGTCCCGCTCGTCCCGCCGAGGTCCGCCCGCGACGGCCACCACGGCCCTGCACCCGCCATCGGGCGCGCACACGGCAGCTGCCGCCACCGTGTCCGTGAACACACCGCCCCTGTCCGCCACGGTGCTGGGGTCTACCTGGGACAGCAGGTCGACGCGTCCGCCCCGAGCCACTGCGCTCCAACCACCGGGCCCCGGTTGCCACACCGCGACCTCCTCCGCACGGCACTGGGCCCTCGCCACCTGGGCCAGCAAGCCGAACAGCCGAGTCACTCCGGAGATGTCGTCGAGCTCCGCAGCGGCTTCGTAGAACAACAGGCGCTCGGAGGCTGCCCGGGCCCGGAGCAGCTGGGTGCGGTCGTCGAGAGCAGACTCGATGGCTGCGTAGACCCCCCGCAAGCGGTAGGGCTTGCGAATGACATCGGACGCCCCCGCCTTCATGCACGACACGGCCAGGTCGAGGCTGTCGTGGGTGACCGACACCACCACGGCTGCCGGCACCGCCCGGGTGCGTGCCGCGTGGACGAGCTGGAGCCCCCCCCCGCCGTCGGTCACCTCCGTGAACACGATGTCCACTGGAACGCTGCGCGCGAGGGCCACCGCTTCATCCGCAGCGTAGGCGGTGAGGACGTCCATGCCACGCGCGTGGAGGTATTCGCCCAGCAGCTCCAGCGTGTCCTCGTCCTGGTCGACCACCAGCACCTGCACTGGCGCGCCGCGTGGCGTCATGCCTCACTCCGTGTCCTGCTCCGATGGCCGCGGGCTTCCCGGGGTCGGTGCGGAAACTGGATGGTACACTGGGGGACAGCCCAGGAGCGCTGGTGGCACGTAGAGAGAAGATCGACCGTGGCCTGGAGACCAAGCTCGAGGAGTTCGAGCGCCGTCTGTTCGTGCTCAAGATCGACTACGAGAAGTACTTCTCGGGCCTTGAACGCATCGAGCCCATGCGGGAGCGCGACGACCTGAAGCGCTTTCTGCGGGAGCTCACCCGCCTCCACATCACGTCCACCCGCCAGAAGCATCGGCTCCGCAGCCTCCGCGCGCGCTTCGCCAGCATGGAGCTGTACTGGACCCGAAACCTGGTCCAGATCGAACGCGGCACCCACCGCAAGATGAAGTTCCGCGCCAACCTGTCCGAGCGGAACCGTGTGTCCACTGCCGCCGCACCCGAGGCGCCCACGAAGGTCCGCAAGCCCACCGCGGAGGAGCGAGAGGACGCCGCCTACAAGCAGGTGTTCGACAAGTACGTGAGCGCCCGCCGAAAGTGCGGCCAGTCCGACGATCTCGCCTTCGAGTCGATTCGCGACGTGCTGAAGAAGCAGGTGCGCACCATCAAGTCGCGCTACCGCTGCAAGTCCGTGAAGTTCCGGGTCACCGTGGAAAACGGCAAGGCCAAGGTCAAGGCAGTGCCGCTGCGCTGACTTCGGAGCGCCCCGACCCACGCCTGCGACCGTCTCGACCCGGAGCGCTGTTGCCCTCGCCTGGTCAGCTTCGTCCCCTGCTCTCTGCCGTGCTGGGTGCGGTTGCGGGTGGACTGCTTCACCGTGCGGTCCTCGACACCACGGGTTCCGGACCGGTCGGCTGGCGGGTGGTCTCCAGCGCCCCGACCACCGGGCTGGCCCCCCCCACCGGCCCCCACCGGGCGCCCGGCACCTGGGTTCTGCAGGGCCAGGAGACCTGGTTCGCACGCACTTCGCTGCCGGGACGGCGCCTCCGAAGCATCGAGCTGGAGGCCACACTCGCGCCGCGGGGGCAGCTCGACATCTGGCTCACGCGCAATGGCATCGAGTCTCCTTCGGCGGGCGACATGGTGCTGCGGCTCGACCGGTACACCGAAGGACAGACCCAGGCGCGGGTGCTCACCTGGGCCCCCGATGGGCCGCACCGGGTGAGCTGCTCGCCTACGCTCGCGGCCAGCGATGGCACCCAGACCGCCGTTCGAGCGCACCTCACGGACGGTCTGCTGAAGGTCTGGCTCAATGGCGAGGCATCGGTGTGTGCGGTGGTGGGCGGTAGCGACCCTCCTGCCCTTCAAGCCGGGCACCACCGGGTGCGGGTGGCCCGCCTGGAGGTCGACGGCCGGCCGGTCCATGCGCCTGACCCGGGACCTTGGTGGTTGTGGGGAGCGGTGGGCGCCTTGCTGTCTTTGGCCGCCGGACGCCTGGAGCAGGCCACCGGGGCCTCCTGGGCGGTGGGATGGTTGGGCGATGCCCTGGTTCTGGGGACCGCTGGCCTCGCGCTCCTGGCGGTCCGGCAGGTGGATGGACTCGGGGTAGCGGCGGTGGCGGGGGCCATCGGCGGCGGAGCCCTCGGACGAGCGGCCCTCCATGCGGGCCGGGCCATGCGACCGGTCCCCGGACAAGGCGACTGGACCCGCACAGCCGCCATCGCCGCAGTGTTGCCGGCTCTGGGACTCTTGCTGCTGGCCGAGCCCGGGTCGCACGTCGTCCTCCCCTGGGGGGTGCTTGGAGTGGGCACAGCGGGGGCCGTGGCCGGGCTCACCTTGGCGCTCTATCGCCGCCCAAGGGCGTGGCGCGCGGTGGCGATGATGGGTGCCCTGGTCTCAGCTGCGGCCTTGCTGGGTCGGGTGGTTGGCGGAGGGTCCATCGTTGCTGTCGGAGCGGCTGCGCTCGCTGGCGGGGGGCTGGCTGCCACGGTGGGTGGGCTTGCCCGCACCGACCGTCACGGAATCGCGCGTGCGCTTGGGGCCATCTGCAGCCTCGTCGCTGTCGTCTGTGCCCTGGAGCTGGCCACCCTGGCCATGTCGGAGCCGGCGTCCGATGCCCCCCACACTCCGCTCGGTCCAGCTCCGGTGGCACCCATCGCAGCACTTCCAGGCGTGCCCGACGGCGGCGTGGTCTTCACCGGTCCCTTCGCGCATGTCGCCCACGGCCACCAGTCGGCCGCCCGCACCTTGCACGGCCACCTGCAGCGTCCGGTCCACCGGGTGGGGGACGCGCGTTGGGGACTGGTCGAGCTGGCCGAGTCCCTGGAGCTGGCTGGCGGACGCTTCAGTGCAGGCGCGGTCATCCTCACGGTCGGCTCTCCACCGGACTCCGCCGCACACGGTCGACGGAATGCGGCGCCCGCTCGCGGCATCGGGCTCACGGGCCTCGGCGTGCTCTCGAGGCAGCTCGTTCGCACCCCGTCCTCGACCGTCGACCGACTCTCGGCGGCACTGCAAGACGTGGTGGCGGCACTCCTGCCGAAGCGGGTTCCCCTGGTTGTGGTGCTCGGCCCCAGCGGACCCGACCCCGCCCCGCTCGATCACTGGCGCACCGCCATCGAAGGCGCTCAGCGCGACGACAACAGCCTCACCATCGTTGATCTCGGTGAGCAGGCACACTCGGATCCCGCCTGGCTCGATGCCCGCGGACTACCCAGCGAACAAGCCTGGGAGTCCGTGGCGGCTCACCTGAAGCCCCTCCTCGACTGACCCATCGCCAGCCTGGCCCGGATAGGCGCCACCGCCATGGCCCGCCACGTCCAGACCAAGCCCCGCTGTCCGCGCTGTCGACTTCACTCCGACCGCTGCATCTGCGTGTCGCTGCCGAACCTCACGCCGCCCATCCCGGTGGTGATGCTCCAGCACTGGAAGGAGGCGCGAAAGCCCACCAGCACCGGCGGCCTGTTCACCCGCCTGGCCGAAGGTTGTGAACAGCGGGTGTATGGGGACCGCGACCGTCCCTTCGACACGAGCGGCCTGGACGCGCCTGGAAGCTGGCTGGTATTTCCTCCCCGCGAGCCGCCCGACCCCTTGCCGGCAGAGCCCCCCACCCAGCTTGTGGTGGTGGATGGCACTTGGGGACAGGCCAGCCGGATGGTTCGACGCATTCCGGAGCTGGCGCGCCTGCCGCGCCTGTCCTTCGTGGCGCCTGCTCGGGACGTCCGCCGGCTGCGCCTGCCTCACTCCCCGGAGGCGAGATCGACCCTCGAAGCCGTGGCAGCCGCCTTTCGGGTGCTCGGGCACACGCCCTTTGCCGACGAGCTGGAGTGCCTGCACGACCACTATGTCTTCGAGACGCTCCGCCAGCGTGGCATTCCCCGCAGTCAGATGCCCTGAGCTGGCTCAGCGCGCAGACGCCGCGATGGCCGCCACCCGCTCCACCAGAGCCCGCGCTTCGGGGGCGTCGAGGTCGGTCCCATCGCCGTCGTCGAGGGCTGCGAGGGCTTCGCGGATGGCGGCGACCTCGCGGCGCTGGGCATCTGTCAGGCTCGACAGGGCAATCCGCTCGGGACCGCTGGTCGTCGACCCCGGCGCGAGCCAGGCCCGGGTGAGCACCCGCAGACCGTCATCGCCTGTGTCGTCGACCTGCAGCTTGAGCACGACCGGGGTGCCGAGCGGACCGATGACCGCATCGGCGAAGTCCGGTGGTGTCCAGCCCTGCGTGGGTCGACCGTCGACCTCCAGCACCACGTCATCCGGGCCCAGCCCCGCTTCGCTTGCTGGAGAGTCAGGGCGGACCGCCCGCACCCGCAGTCCCTGTTCCGCAGATGCCACTGCGACGCCGATGCCGCCCTGAGGTTCATCCGGAAGCACGAGGTGGGCCTCCGTGAGTCCGCCTGGCTCGAGGACGACGGATTGGACGTCGGAAGTGACCCGCAGCAGGCCATCTTCGCGGAGTGCGCGAAGGGAGCAGGCCCCGGAGGGCAACAGCTGCACCCACTCCCCTCCCCCATCGGTGCGGGCCGCCCAGCCGCAGTCGGACTCCACCCGGGCGTGGGCGACGGGCCGTCCTTCCGCAGTGCGCACGACCACCCGAAGCTCGGCGGGCATCCACTCGGGCGCATCGGGCGTCCGTGAGGTGGGCAGGGTGCGGGTGGCGAGCGCGGCCGACTTGCGGGTGCCAGACGCGCCTTTCTGCTCCACAGCTCCTGCGGTCTCTGGTGCGGGCTCGGGCGGCTTCGGCCACGCAAATACGGCCAGGATGCCCACTATGAGCACACCCGAGGCGATTCGCAGCACCAGCCGAGCGCTCGGCAACGGTCCTCCACAAGTGCGTCGGAGTACAACGAAGGGCCACCCGATGCCAGCACCGGAGCCTCCGTGACGAACAACCCTGTCCGGCCCTTTGGTTTCGCCCGCGACGAGTTCTCACTCGACCGCACCTGGACCTTCCTCAATCATGGCAGCTTTGGCGCGGTCCCGCGAGGCATTCGCACAGCGCAGGACCGATGGCGCGATGAGCTGGAGGCCCAGCCAGTCGCCTTTCTCGCCCGTCGCTACTGGTCTGAGGTCGACCGTGCGCGCCAGGCGGTGGCCCCCTTCCTGGGCGCACGTCCGGCCGACACCGTCTTCGTCCACAACGCCACGGCAGGGGTCCAGGCTGTGGTCGGCTCGCTCGAGCTCGAAGCGGGCGACCAGCTCGTCACCACTTCCCACCGCTACGATGCCGTCCATCGGTGCCTGACGCATGCCGCCGACAAGGTGGGTGCCCAGGTAGTCGAGGTGGACCCGGGGCATTGTCCCACTGAAACCAGCTTCGCCGACGCCATTCTCGCGGTCGTCACCCCGCGGACCCGCCTCTGCGTGGTCGACGCCATCACCTCCCCCACCGCACTGGTCCTCCCCATCCAGGAGACGGTCCGTCGCCTACGGGAGGGTGGGGTGCCCGTGTTGGTGGACGGCGCTCATGCTGCCGGTCAGATTGACGTGGATCTGGGCATTCTCGGCGCGGACTACTGGGTCGGCAACCTGCACAAGTGGATGTGCTCGCCCCGGGGCTGTGCGGTGCTCGTGGCCCGGGCCGACCACCACGACAGCCTGCGTCCGGCCATCACGTCCCACGGCCACAAGCTCGGACTGCACATGGAGTTCGACTGGCCAGGCACCTTTGACCCATCCCCCTGGCTCACTGCGCCCGCCGCCATCCAGCAGCACCTCGACTGGGGCGGTCCGCTGCTTCGCCAGGCCCACCGCAGGCTCGTCTCCCACTACCGACAGCGCCTGCACGAGACGCTCGGACTTCCTGAGCCCGTCCCGCCCGGTCAGCTGTGGTCTGGCTCCATGGCGGCTGTCCCCATCGGGCTTCCGACCGCAGCCCGCTTCGAAGCCCAGGCGTGGCTGGCCGAGCGACGCATCGAGGTCCCCATGGTCCCCTTCGAAGGCCAGATCTGGGTGCGGGTGAGCGCCTTCGCCGCCTACAACACCGAGGCCGACATCGAGCCGCTCATCGACGTGCTGCCCGAACTCCAGGCCGCGTTCCCGCGCACCTACCGATCACAGGGGTGTTGATCGATTGCCTGGACCTACCGGAGGACCGGCAACTCATCGGGGTTGAGTAGGACGCGCAATGACCGTGGGGCCCCCCGTTTCCGTTGCACCAACTTCTTCCGTGTCAACGTGTCGACCATCCGCTGGGCGGAAGGCGGCGTGACCTCGAAGAACCGGGCGATGTCGGAGACCGCTGGCGGGCGGCCGTTGACCTTCGTGTACATGAAGATGAACGCAAGGTACTGGCCTTGCTTCTCGGTGTAGTCGGGAGTCGCCATTGGCGTCGGCCCTGCGGGTCGGGACTTGTGATCAGCCTCCATCCAGGGAGGCCCCATGACCGCACGCTACATCATTGACCTCACCGATACCGAGCAAGAAGAGCTCGTCGCGTTGACGAGCATTGGCTCGACGAAGGCCCGCCGAATCCGACGGGCGCGCATCCTCCTTCTGGCCGACGCGGGCATGCCGTCGAACCGGATTGAGGTTGCGACGGGCGCCAGCAGCAGCACCGTCTTCCGAGTCCGTCGGCGTTTCGTGGAGGGAGGCCTCAACCACGCCATCAACGAAGGGCGGCATCCGGGTGGTACGCGGAAACTGTCGCCGACGGATGAGGCCCCGCTGGTGGCGTTGGCGTGTTCCAAGCCGCCCGAGGGCCGCGTGCGCTGGACCCATCGCCCACTCGGCGACCGCCTGGTCGTCGTCGCGCTGGAGTTACACCTCACACCGAAGAAGGCCAGCTGGCTCAACATGGTTGAGCTTGAAATTGGCGTGCTGGTGCGGCAATGCCTCGACCGGCGCATCACCGACCGAGGCCGCTTGGCCCACGAGGTCGCGGCCTGGGAGCGGGCTCACAACGACGCCGGAGCGACGATTCGCTGGATGTTCAACGTCGAGATGGCGAGGGAGAAATGCGCTCGCCAATATCCAGGCGTCGTCGCCAACCCCGACAGCCCGATTGTGCACGCCGCATAGACCGGTCAGGTTCCCTGTGAACGGGTCCTAGTCTTTCGACCCACCGGGCGGACGCTGGAAGGGGCGCCACTTCCACACGCGCGGTGCGCCTCGGTCGAACAGAGGGGGCCGGTCGGGCACCACCTGGGTGTCGACATCAAAGCGGAAGGTGACGCCGCGGCCGTCTTCTTCGGCGATGCGCAAGACGACCGCGTGGGTGGAACGCACCTCCGCCCAGGCTTCCACCTCTACTCCTTGACCCACCTTGGCGGGGCCCAGATCGATGGTGTCGGCGCCGATGGTGAGCTCCGCAGACTTCCAGTCGCGCTCGGGACGCAGCACCAGGCTGAGCTGTCCGTCGGCCGTCTGGGAGGCGAATGCACTCGGAGGAACGGCGTGCACGGTGGCCGGGGTGGCAGCGACCCAGGCGACGACAGCTGCGATGACAGCGTGCAACGGCTTCATCTGGCCTCCAGGCGGGCCGGCTATCCAGATCTCGCGAAGGCGGCAGCCCTGTGGCACCGACCCCAGTCAGTGCCAGCTGGAGATGATGGCGGCGTAGTCGGGCACGGCGTCGGACGGGCCCCGGCGCTGGCGCCAGGACCTGCCCCCGAGGTGACCCACCGCCCGCATGGTGGACTCCTTCCAGCCGACCGGCAGCGGAATCGACGCCACATGTTCGGCAGTGGCGCCACCGCGACGCACGACATCCTGGGTATCGGCCGCAACCCGCCAGGCGGCGCCATCCTGCTCTCCAAAGACGTCGTGGGCGACTGCGACGGCTTCTTCGGGGGGAAGGTCGCCGTCGGCCACCAGCACGACCGCCGCCTGCCACCAGGAGTGAACCGGGAACACCCGGCTCCCCAGTGGGGCGAAGTCGGACGCTGGCCGGCGCCGCTCGAGGCGAATGAAGACCCGCTCGGCGAGTGGACTGTTGGGAATCTTGGACAGTGCCTCGAGCGCCGCGTCTACATCATCGGGGTAGGCGCCGGCAACCCGCATCACCTTGGCCAGCTCCACGGGCTCGAGTCGACCGGAGACCGCGTCGGCATAGGCGCAGTAGACGATGGCGTCGACCTCGGCGTCATCGCCGAAGAGGGTCTCCCGAGTGCCCCGGGCCACGCCCACCCGGTCACGCAACAGTTGGGGCAGCTTGTAGCCAAATTGTCCGCGAATGGCCCGCATGCGCCCCCTGCGGAGGTTGGACAGGTTGTCCTTCAGAGTGAGGCGCTCGAAGCGGATGCCATCGATGCGGAGCTTCTCCTCCAGCACCTCGCGCATCTGCGTGGGCGAGCCCGACACGAAGTAGATGAGGCAGTCGTCGGTGGACGACAGTGCGCGCAGCAGCGAAGGTGCCCCAGGGACGGCTTCTTTGGCACTGGCCGGCTCAGTGGCGCTGCGGACGAGTCCGGCGATCGAGTCGAAGTCGGTCAGCAGGTAGGTCTTGTCGAGGTCCCACCGGAAGATGCGCACCGCAGGCCTCCCACCGTCTGTCCACCCGCGGGGTTCGAGCGGGGGCGACTGACCGCTTTGCAGTATCATGGTGGCGATGTCCAACCGCTTCAAGCAGACGACACCGTCGGGCGACCCCACGTCCCCAGGGGGCACATCTCCGCCATCGGCCCCCGACACCGGACATGAGGGGCACCGACAAGTCATCTCCCAGACCCGCTCTCAGCCGACCAACCTCGCTGCAGTCTTCTCCGGCGCCGGCGCATCTGGCCATGGCGAAGGCGACGTGTCCCACGCCTACCTGCGGGACAGAAAGGTGCGCACCCGGGCGGCCCACCGCGCGAGAAGTCGCGCCAGCAGGCCAGTCTCGGATCGATACCGCATCCTGGAGAAGCTCGGCCAGGGCGGCGCAGGCATCGTCTACAAGGCCATCGACCGCAGCCTCAACCGGGAACTGGCGCTGAAGACGCTGCGCGATGAGCTTGCCGATGACCGCGGCATGCTCGACCGATTCGTCCACGAAGCCCAGGTCGTGGCCCAGCTCGCCCACCCCGCCATCGTCCCTGTACACGACCTCGGCCAGCTGCCAGACGGCCGTTGGTTCCTCACGATGATGGAGATTCGAGGCAGCACCTTCCGCGAGCTGGTGTCCCGCATCCACAAGGCCCGCAAGGGCGCGAGCTTCGTTCCGACAGACGACGGCTGGACCCTCCGCCGGGCCATCGAGGCCTTCCGCACGGTGTGTGAGGCCATCGCCTTCGCTCACCGCAAGTCGGTCATCCACCGCGACCTCAAGCCCGACAACATCATGGTCGGTGACTTCGGTGAGGTGCACGTCCTCGACTGGGGACTCGCGCTGGTGCTCGACGACGCGGAGGCATCTGCGCCCGAGGCCCTCGACTCCCTCGAGACCGGCGCCTGGGACCTCGATCGCATCTCGACGCGCCACGGGGTGGTGGTCGGAACGCCCGCCTACATGCCGCCAGAACAGGCCAAGGCCGACCGCTCTGCCATGGGCCCCTGGTCGGACGTGTGGTCGCTCGGCGCCATCCTCTACGCGCTGCTCTACGGGCGCGCGCCCTACCGGGGGACGGCCAACGAAGTGCTGGAGCTGGTGCAGGAGCGCCCCCCCCGTCCGCCCAAGTCGGTGCCTGTGCCCGCTCCTCTGGTGGACATCTGGAAGCGCTGCACGCGCATGGACCCCAAGGAACGGTACCCCGACGCTCGCGCGGTCGCGCAGGCGATCGGACGTTGGCTCGAAGGCTCCCTTGCCCGTGAAAAGGCCCTTGAGCTGGTCGATGACGCCCGTGCGCTGCTGGAGGTCCACCGCGACGCCAAGGCCCGTGCCGACCGCGCCCGAGAGCGTGCACGCGCGGCCCTCGTCACCCTGCGACCCTCGGCCGACCTCGCCACCAAGGAGACGGCCTGGGCCTTGGAGGACGCCGCGCAGAAGCACCGCGAAGAAGTCGACGGCATGGTCTTCGACATCTCCACAAAGTGCCGGCTCGCGATGGCGCAGGTGCCCGATCTGCCCGAAGCACGCTCCATTCTCGCCAATCTGTACCGGGTACGGGCCGAAGAGGCCGAGACCGACGGCGACCGCGTGGCGGCCCGCGAATACCGCGCCCTGCTGTCGGCCTACGACGATGGCACCCACGCCGACTACCTCGATGCCGAGGCCGAGCTCACGGTCCACACGGTGCCGTCTGGCGCCCGGGTGCGCGTGCGTCGCTACGAGCAGAAGGCCCGGCGACTGCAGCTGGGCGAGCCCATCGAGCTGGGTGAGACTCCCGTGGGCGCCCGGCGTCTGCCCACCGGCAGCTATCTCGTGGAAGCAGCGGCCATGGGCCATGCCATCGTGCGCTACCCGGTGGTGCTGGAGCGTGGACGCGGCTGGAGCCCGATTCCGCCCGGCCAGGACAGCCCAGCCCCCGTTCACATGCCGCCTCGCCGCAGCCTCTACCCCTTCGAACGCTACGTGCCGGCGGGCTGGTTCACCTCAGGCGGCGACGCCCAGGCACCCGGCTCCCTCCCCCGGCAGCGGCTGTGGGTCGACGACTTCGCCATCGCCAGCCGTCCGGTCTCCCACTCCGACTACTGCACCTACCTCAACGACCTCGTCAAGCGGGGCGCTGGGGATGAAGCCCGCAACCGGGTGCCGCGGCTGTCGGTGGTCGGCAAGCGCAACGAGGTGAGCCTGCTCTACAAGTGGGACCAGGTACGTGGCCGCTACGAAGTGACCCCCCGTGCGGGCGGACTCGCCATCGACCCCCAGGCCCCGGTCATCGGCGTGAGCTGGTTCGACGCGGTCGCCTACTGCATCTGGCTTGGTGCCCGGTCCCGGCGACCATTCCGGCTTCCCGGCGAGCTGGAGTGGGAGAAGGCGGCCCGCGGTGTCGACGCCCGCGCCTTTCCGTGGGGCAACCACCCCGACCCCGCCTTCCACTGCATGCAGGACTCTCACCTCCCATCGCCCGGACCACCCCCCTACACGGCATTCCCGGTGGATGACAGCCCCTATGGGGTCGCTGCGATGGGGGGCGGCGTACAGGACTGGTGCGTCGACCCATGGCGGCCTCAAGGGCCCTCTCGCCGCGGAAGCCGGGCCGTCACCCCGCAGCCTCACCGCGCCGCAGACGCCATTCGTCGCCGCGCCGCTCCCCGCCACGTCATCCGCGGAGGCGCCTGGAACCTCGACGAGCGCGACTGCCGAGCGGCCGCCCGCTCCGCACTGTCTGCCGGACGCACCGCATCCAACGTGGGCTTCCGGGTGTGCCGCAGCCTGAGTGCCCACGACCTCATCGGCGACGGTCCTCAACGCGGCGAGTAGCCCAGGCCCCGAAAGCGACCTGCCGGCGGGCCGGACTCAGTCGTTGAAGCGGTAGATGGTGCTTCCGGGCATCGCAGTGAGCATCGTCTCGGCTGACGCACGCTGAACGACGGCGGGCTCGCTTCGCAAGGCGCGAATGTGCCGCCGCAGGGCATCGTTGTCCGCCTCGAGCCGGGTGGTGCGGTCCTGCAGCACGGAGAGCTGGTGCTTCAGCTCATGCCGCTTGAGCAGTCCTTCCTCGCCCGCGAGAGCCATCCACAGAGCGCCGATGACCAGCGCGACCGGCACGATATTCCAGATCAGGCGTCTGAACAGGGCGGAATGCACGGCGTGACCTCGGGCGATGGCCAGAGCAGGCGTCTTCATGCGCAAAGACACCCGTCAAAAGGGGGACTTGGGACCGCCTGAAGCCCAGGCTGGACACCCCCGCTGACCGCCGCAGTCTAACAGTTGACACGACAAGAGCCAAGGTTGGGTTGTCGGTCAAGCATCCGTTGGGTCGTCAGTAGGCCGCGTAGCTCTTTTCTTCGACCAGCCGGGATCCCAGGGCCACATTGATGGACCGCTTGAGCGCCGCCCGCTTGTCGTTGAGGTGGTAGACGCTGCGGGCCAGCTCCACGAAGCGCGGGCCGAAGTCGCCGTCGCGTTCGCAGTCACGGAGGTCGTCTTCGACGTCCCACAGGTTCTGGTTGACTTCGCGCAGGCCGTTCCAGTCGGCGAGCTCCTCAAGCGGGGTGTGGCCGGCTTCGGTCCACGACTGGCGCAGGGTCTGCAGCTCGGTGCGGATGTTGGCCAGCTTGGCCGCGTCGCCGATCTTGTCGACCTTGATGAGCAGGATGGTGATCTTGTCGACCACATCGCCGAGGGGAAGCTCCACCTTCATCATGACTCCAGGGGCACGGGGAGGCGCTCGTCTATCCAAGCGGACAGGGCGCGGTCCACATTGCTGAACAGGCCGGGCCAGTCGCCGGGAGATGGCTGGCGGAAGACCCTCGTGCGCGGGTACCAGGGGGTGCGCTCGGGAACATGGCCCCAGCGCCAGTCTGCCGGCCGGGACAGCAACAGCCAGGTCTCGGTGGGGAGGCTGCCGGCCAGGTGGGCGGTGGCGGTGTCGCTGGTGATGACGAGGTCGGCGGCAGACATGGCGGCGGCGGTGTCGACGAAGGCGTCGCTACCCGTGTCGAGAATGGCGCCGAGATCGGGAATGGCCCCGAGGGCGCCCTGGGCGGCGCGGAGCTGGTCGAGCCCATGAACCTTCTGGAGGCTCACCACCGAAACGCCGCGTGCTACGGCATTGTCCACCAGCGGAGCGTAGTGGGCGAGCGGCGGCGACCTCAGGTGGTCGCGCTCGTAGGCCGGATTGCCCTGCCAGCCGATGCCAATCCGCAGGCCGTCCTTCGAGGCGTAGGGCGCGCAGGCCGCCGGCGAGGGGGACCAGAGGGGCAGTTCTCGGGCGAGCGTGTGCCCGTCTTCGTGGAGCCGGGCGCCGAGGCTCATGAGCCCGACGTGGACCTCACATCCAAACGTGCGCAGGGCATCGGGTGCGCGGGCGGCCTCCTTTTCGACCACGTCGTCGACGCCGTCGATGCGGCGCAGCATGGCCTGGAGTCGACCCGGCGCAGCGACGACCACGCGGGCCGTCTGTCGGGCGAGGCGGGGCAGGAAGCGGGCCCACTGGATGGTGTCCCCGAACCCCTGCTCACAGTGGACCAGCACCCCGCCGGATGGCGGAGCACCCTCGGTCCACACAGGTGTAGGCAGAGGCTTGTGTTCCGGCCGGCGACGCCGCGACTCGTATGCGACAAAGCCCTGGGCGAAGTCGTGGCCGCTCAGCCGCGCCAGCGCGCGGTTCCAGGGAATGCGGGGGTCTTCGGGGGACAGGCGCTCGGCCCGGTCGTAGGCTGCAATGGCCGCATCGACCTGTCCGATGGCGCGGAGGGCGGTGCCGAGGACCGCATGCCAGCCCGCCTGGTCGGGGGCCAGAGCCACCGCACGTCGGGCGCAGCGAACCGCCTCCTCCGCCTCCCCCAAGGCTTCGTGGGCACCAGCGAGATTGCCCCAGCACGCGGCATCCTGGGGGCTCAAGCGCGCTGCGTTGGACAGGGCCTGCCGCCCGCCGAAGTGGTTGCCGGTCTGCCGGAGGGCAAGCCCGAAGGTGGTCCAGGCCGGGCCCACCGTCGCATCCAGGCGCAGGGCCTGTCGGCTGGCTTCGACCGAGGCCGGGGCGCGTCCGGTCTGGAGAAAGGCGCGGGCAAGGTCTCGCCAGGCGCGGGCATCCCCGGGGGTGCGCTCGACCTGCTTCAGGGCCTGGTGGAGGTGGAGGTCCGACACCGTCTCTCCCGCTCAGGGCTCAGGCGTGGACGTGCCGCCGGGCACCACATTGGCCTCGGTGGCGATGGCCAGCCGCTGGAGACCGTAGGTGCGGGCAAGGTCCATCACCTGCACCACGCGGCCGTGGTCGACCTGCTTGTCGGCCTTGATGACCACCTGGGTGTCGGGCGTGGCCGCATCGAAGGCCTGGCGCAGCATGGCGATGGAGGCCGGCGAGTCGTCGAGCCAGACCTGTCCGTCGGGCTTCACCCACACCTTGATGTCGTCTTGTTCGCGCAGGATGGTGTTCGACGAGCTGCGGGGAAGCTCCACCTCGATGCCCGGAGAGGTGACGAAGTTGGTGGACACCATGAAGAAGATGACGAGCTGGAAGATGATGTCGATGAGCGGCGTGACGTCGACCGGGGACGCCACCCGTCGCGCGCCCGCGAACTTCATGCTGCCGTGCTCTCTTCGCTGAGCAGATCGAGGACCCGCAGCGAGGCGTCTTCGAGGTCGAGGGTGAGGTCGTCGACCCGGCTCAGCAGCCAGCGGTGTGCCACCACCGCGGGGATGGCGACCGACAGGCCGGCCATCGTGGTGATGAGGGCCTGCGAGATGCCACCCGCCAGGCTGCCGATGACACCCACACCTTCACTCTGGATGACCTCGAAGGTCTGGATCATGCCCCAGACCGTACCGAGCAGGCCCATCAGCGGCGAGATGCTGGCCACGACACCCACAATCTCGGCGCCCCGCTCCAGCTCGGCGGACTCGCGGCGTCCGACCTCTTCGAGGCGCTCCTTGATGACGGCCCGGCTGCGCCCGCGGGTGAGCACGGCGGCCTCGATGACCCGTGCGACCGCGATGGCCTCGCCCTTGCGGCACAAGGTGAGCGCGTCTGCGAAGCGGTCCTGCTTGATGAGCTCTTCCAGCTCCACCACCAGTCCCCGGGGCACCACCTGGCCCCTGCGCAGAGCCACGACCCGCCACACGAAAGCAGCCAGGGCCACCACGCTGCCCAGGCCAATGGGGACCATGACCGGTCCGCCAGATGCCAGAAACTCCCACAGTTCTTCCACCCGGCGCTCCAGCGGTCGCGAGGTCCACAAACCAGACAGTCGAGGTCGTCGCTGTCCCCGCCGCCGTATCGGACCGGTGGCCAGTCGCACAGCCTGTCCGTCGGGCGATTGTTCCCGCCCGAACCCGCCTCTGCACCGACCCCGACACCAGGAGCCGCCATCCACCACGACGCGGATGTCGCGCTCTCGGACACCTGCGCGTCACATCGCCTTCAGCCAATTGTCGCCCAGCGCGATGGAATCGATGCGCGGCACCCTGTCCCCGGGCCGCTGCGGAGTGTCAAAGAATCTGTACACTGTCGAACATCTTGCGTTCCAACTTTTGAACGCCGCCTGTGCTGGTCGCTCCCCACGGCATTGTCATCGTTCCATCCGTGTTCGTGATGGTGCCGGCGCTGCGGAGATCGACACGGATTTTGCGCAGGTCCTGGGGTGGCCCTCAGCACACCGCACCCCTGTGCCGATCCCTGGCACGACCCTTGCTCAAGGACCGGAGGTGACTTGATGAAAGACGACGGAGCGCAGATGGCACGCACTCAGCGGCGCAACAAAGCGAACTCTGGTCAGGGGAGCCCCCTCCTCAACCGGTATCTCAAGCGCATGGGTCAGATTCCCCTGCTCACGCGGGAAGACGAGGTCGAGGTCGCCCGGCGAGCTGCAGAAGGCGGACCCGACGCCGAGCTCGCGAAGCAGGCGCTCATCAACGCCAACCTGCGCCTCGTGGTGAGCATCGCCAAGCAGTACACCTACCGTGGCCTGCCCCTCCCCGACCTCATCCAGGAAGGCAACATCGGCCTGATGAAGGCGGTGGAGAAGTTCGACTGGACGCGTGGCTTCAAGTTCTCCACCTACGCCTCATGGTGGATTCGGCAGAGCATCATCCGGGCCATCGAGAGCCAGATCCGCACCATCCGGATTCCCATCTACAAGCTCGAGCTGGTCAACCAGATCCACTACGTGCAGAAGGTGCTGTACCGGCAGTGGGGCCGCGAGGCCACGCACAAGGAAATCGCCGAGCGTCTCGAGATCGAGCCCGAGAAGGTCGACGAGCTCATGCAGCTCACCAAGGAGCCGATGAGCCTCGACACCCCGGTGTCCGACGACTCCGACTCCACCGTGGGCGACTTCATCGAGTCCCCCGATGCGCAGGCGCCGGGTGATAGCCACGACTTCGAGAGCCTCACCGACGAGCTGTGCCACGCGCTCGCCACGCTCACCCCCCGCGAAGAGACCGTCGTGCGCATGCGCTACGGGCTCGGCGAGCCCACCCAGTACAGCCTCGAAGAGATTGGCGCGCGCTTCAACCTCACCCGCGAGCGCATCCGCCAGATCGAGCTGAAGGCCATCCGCAAGCTCCGCAGCGCCCGTCGCTGCCAGGACCTCGACGCCTACATGGCCAGCTGACATCTGGCTCCAGTTTATGAAGACGCCCCAGCACGGGGCGTTTTCTCGTTCTTGAGCTCAGTCGCTCAGGCCGGCGGGCCACCCACCCTTGCGGGGGTCGCTGGCAGCCAGCATCTCGCCATTCTCGGTCTGGTGGATGACCTGCACCGAGCTGAAGAAGTCGAAGGACTGCACCGTGTGGCCCCTGGCCTCGAGCAGGGCGGCGGTGTCGACCGACATGCCGGTGTCGAGGAACAGCTTGTCCGGCTGCCACTGGTGGTGGAAGCGGGGGACCGAGACCGCCTCTGCGGGGTCCATGCCGAAGTCGATGATGTTGAGCACGGTCTGCAGGGTGGACGTGATGATGAAGGGACCGCCGCTGGCGCCGACCACGATGCGCTGCTTGCCATCGGGGCTCAGAAGGACGGTGGGGGACATGCTGGACAGCGGGCGTGCACCGGGAGCGACCGCATTGGCCTCGCTGCCCACCAGGCCGTAGGCATTGGGCACACCTGGACGGGCCACGAAGTCGTCCATCTCGTTGTTGAGCACGATGCCCAGCTCGGGGACCACCACCCGGCTGCCAAAGCTGGTGTTGATGGTGGTGGTGAGCGCCACCGCGAGGCCGTCGCTGTCGAGGGTGGACAGGTGGAGGGTGCCCCCGTCGGTGCCGGCGTCGATGGGCATGCCGTAGGCGTCGGACGCCAGGGTGCGCTCGGGGTCGAAGGCCGCGCGGACGGCCTCGATTCGGGCGTCGGAGGTCAGCGCATCGACGGGCACGGTGATGCGGTCGGGGTCGCCCATCGTGCGTGCCCGGTCGGCGAAGGCATGCTTGCTGGCTTCGGACACGAGGTGCACGTAGGCCGCGCTGTTGTGGCCCATCGCGCCCAGGTCGTGTGCCTCCAGCACCCCCAGCATCTGCACCAGCACCACCCCGCCGGAGCTGGGGGGCGGCATCGTGATGACGGTCCAGCCACGGTAGTCGCCCACGATGGGGTCGCGGTCGCGGGGGGTGTAGTCCGCGAGGTCGCGGGCTGTGAGAATGCCCCCTTGCGCCCGGGACGCCGCGGCGATGGCCTTGGCCCCCTTGCCCTTGTGCAGTGCATCGGCGCCCTTCTCGGCGAGCTGCCCGAGGGCGCTGCCCAGCGTGGCGCGGGTGACGATGTCGCCCTGTCGCGGCACCTCGGAGACGTCGAAGATGCTGCGGGCAAAGGCATCTGCGGCGTCGTCCAGGCCGAGGAGTGCGTGGGCCAGGTGGTGCTCCACCCGGAAGCCGCCGCTGGCAAAACGGATGGCCGGGGCCACCACCTCCGACCAGGGGAGCTTGCCGTGGCGGCGGTGCAGGGTCTCGAGTCCCCTCGCCTCCCCCGGCACGGCGTTGGCCAGTCCACCGATGCGGCTGGCCTTGTCCGCGGTGGCTTCGACGTACATGTCGCGGTGGGCCTTTGCGGGTGCGACCTCGCGGAAGTCGAGCACCTCGGGCTTGCCGTCTGGCGTGACCACCACCGCGAAGCCGCCTCCTCCCAGCCCGGAGCCGGCTGGCTGCACCACACCGGAGGCCAAGGCAGCGGCGACCGCCGCATCGACCGCATTGCCGCCCTTGGCCAATACGGACCTGCCGGCCTTGCTGGCAGAGTGGTGGTCGCTGGCCACCATGCCGGTGCGGCTCAGCTCGGGAGGCGGTGCGGCAGCCAGCGCCGTGAGAGCGCCGGTGAGCAGGCCGAACGAGAGGAGCAGGCTGCGAATGGGACGAGACATGACGGACTCCCCGAAGCTGGCCCCTGCCCTACCGCAACAGCCCCACCAGCACCATGCCGTGGACTACTCCAAGACTCAGGGCGACCCACAGCAGGTGACGCGGAAGCCCTCGCCACACGGTGCGGGTGACCACCAGTGGACCCAGGCCCGACACGGCGGCCATCACGGTCCACAGGGCCGCGGCGTCGGGGGTGCGCACGGCCAAAGCCCGGTCGAGCACCCCCACGCCGAGTGCTCCTCCGCCCCCCGAGCCCAGGGTGAGTCCGGCGAGAGCACCCGTGCCCGCGATGATCTGGGGCATCCATCGCTCGTACGGAATCGTGGCGGCTTCCAACAGGCTGGCGACATGCTCCACCGCCCCGCCCGCCACCGCCACGAGCAGCAGGAGGCCGAGACCGAGGGTGTGGTAGACGGGGGACAGGTCGGGCTTTCGGTCCATCAGCGCCACCCCTCCCACCACAAGCATGGGAACGGTGAGCATGGGCAGAAAGCTCGCGATGGCCACCACGCCCCCCAGAGCGAGGGTCTGCCGCTGGAAGGGGCGCCACTCGACCTGTGGCGGAGCGGCCACCGCAATCCCGAGCAGCGCACAGACGCCCAGGCCCACCGCCAGGCGCCAGCCCTCGGGGCCGTCCCACATGAGCACCGCGGGGTCGCCGACGCGAGCCAGGAGCGCACCGGCAGAAGAGGCCAGCACGCGACGGACCCGGTGTTTGTCCTCACCCGTGGCCGACAGCACGGCCCCGCCCAGCTCACCGAACACGGCTCCGAACAGCACAGGCGCGAACCGTCCCCCCATGCGCTCCCGTGGCTTGGAGCCCACGGCGGTGGCAAAGAAGGCCCACGCCATCCACTGGAGCAAGGTCCACTGAAGCCCCGCGTGCTCGGGCAGGGTGGCCGCGTCGGATGCAAGCAGAATGCCCTGGTGGAGGCCATACACAATCGAGCCCACCGCCAGGGAAAGCACCGCCACCGAGCGGCGTCTGCCCGCCAGCCACGACAGCCCGCCGGCGGCCAGGAGCAGGCCGACCACGAGCGCATGCCACTCGACGAGGCTCACGCGGTCCTGGGGCTGCGGTCGACCACCGGATTGCTCAGCCGTCCGACGCCCTCGACCCCTACGGTGACCACCTGACCCGCGGCCAGCGGCCCCACCCCGGACGGCGTGCCCGTGCTGATGACATCACCCGGAAGCAGCGTCATGACGTGGCTCACAAAAGACACCAGCGAGGCGATGCCGAAGATGAGGTCGGAGGTCCGGCCGTCCTGGCGAAGGGTGCCGTCGACCCAGGCCTGGACCCGGAGGTCGTGGGGGTCGAGTCCCACGGTGATCCACGGGCCCAGTGGGCAGAAGGTGTCGAAGCCCTTGGCCCGGCCAAACACCTTGTCGGCGCGCTGGAAGTCCCGCGCGGTGACGTCGTTGCAGGCGGTGTAGCCGAAGACGTGGGACAGGGCGTCGGCTTCGGGCACGCAGGTTGTGCGGCGGCCAATCACCACGGCGAGCTCGGCTTCGTGGTCGACACGCTCACTGCCCGGCGGCTTTTCGATGGCCGCGCCCGGACCGGTGACCGCTGTGCTCGGCATCACGAACATCTTGGGCACGGGTGGCAGATCGCGCCCCATCTCGACGGCATGGGCCTTGTAGTTCGACCCGATGCCGATGACCTTGGAGGGCTCGACGGGACTGAGCAACGTGGCGGACGCCAGGGGGACCGGCTCGCCTGAATCGCGGAGAACCCCGAACAGATGACCATCTTGAGGAATCAGGGCAGCCTGAGGTCCGGGACTGCCGGCGTCGTCGACACCCACGACCCGCGCCAGCACTGGACGACCGTCGGTGCCCACGAAGCGGGCATACCGGCGCAGGCTCACCGACCGGCCAGGGCCGCGGCGACGGCGGCCTGCATGCGGTCGCGGTCGCGCACCACTGCGCCGAGCTGGCCCACGGTCATCGACGCGATGCGTGCCCCGAGGTCGGCCGAGCGGCGGGCATCCCAGCCCTGGATGTAGCCGTAGAGGAAGCCAGCGGCGTAGGCATCGCCAGCCCCTGTGGTGTCGACGGCCTGCACCGGATGCACGCCAGCCTCCACCCGCTGTCCCTTGTGCAGCACCACCGAGCCCTTGCTGCCCAGCTTGAGCACCACGGTGTCACAGACCTCGGCCACCCGGGCCAGAGCGTCCTCCACGCTCACGCCGCCGGCGAGGGTGACCGCCTCTTCTTCGTTCATGAAGACGATGTCGACGAACTCCTCGATGGCGTGCCACATCCGGTCGCGCACGGTGTGCACCACGAAAGGGTCGGCCACGTCGAGGCTCACGGGAATCTGCTCCTGCACGCCGATGGCCATCGCCTCTTCGGCCCGGGTGGCCATCGGCTCGCCGAGCAGCAGGTAGCCGGTGATGTGGACGACCCGGCTGTTGCGGATGACCTCGTCGAACTCGCCGAGGCCGTCCATGGTGACGGCGGCGCCGAGGTCGGTGAGCATGGTGCGCTCGGCGTCCTTGGTGGACACGATGGACAGGCACTTGCCGGTGGTGGTCTCGCGGGTCCAGCGCAGAGCGTGCTGCCCGCAGGCCTCGTTCATCCGCGCCGCGTAGAGGTGGCCCATCTGGTCGTCGCCCACCTGACCGGCGTAGATGGCCGACGCACCGAGGAAGCCGAGGCCGGCGATGGTGTTTCCGCACGAGCCGCCCGACTGGATCTCGACACCGTGCTCCTGAATCTCATGGAAGACCGCCTGCCAGCGCGCGTGGTTCACGGGCGTCATGTGGCCGCGGTTGAGGCCATGGGACAGCAGGAACTCGCCGTCGTCCATGCGCACCAGGGCGTCGACGAGGGCGTTGCCGAGTCCGGCGACGTCGTACTTTCGGTCGGGAAGGGGCGTGTACACGGACACCTCCGGGGGGACGGCCTCATGGGCGCAGCGGGGCGGCACGGTAGCCCGGACACCTCGCCGAGTCCACGCGCAGAGGCCCGCAGTCGGGCTACAGTCGCGCCATGCCCGCCTCGCCTCCTCCCCCCAGTCGCACCAGCCGCCTGCTTCGTTTCGGCATTGCGGTCGCCATCAGCGTGGTGGCGCTCGGCTGGTTCGTGGCGGGGGTCGACTGGGCTCCCCTGTGGACAACCCTCGCCGACATCCGCTTCGGCTGGGTGCTCGCGGCCTGCGCCATCCTCGTGTTCGAGTTCGTGTTGCGGGCGCTGCGGTGGCGGGTGCTGCTTCGACCACTCGGCGTGCAGGCGCGGGTGTCCGACCTGTTCGCCGCCCAGGTGGTGGGGGCGGCGGCCAACACCCTGTTTCCACTGCGAGCAGGCGAGCTGGCAAAGCCCGTGGTCGCGGCCGAGCGCACAGGCCGACCCCTGGTGGAGATCCTCGCCACCACCGTGATGGAGCGCGTCTTCGACCTGTTCGGGATGGTCACGGTGCTGGTCACCATGGTGCTGGTGCTGCCCACCGTGGCGGACGGTCCCGAGGGTGAGCTGGTCCGCAACCTGAAGATCTACGGCGGGGCCTTCGGCCTCTTCGCGCTCGTGTGCCTCGGCATCTTCTTTGTGCTGGCGAGCGGCGACGACCGCGCACGGCGCATCTTCGAGCTCATCCTCAAGGTGGCCCCGCCGCCGGTGCGTCGGCTGTTCCTTGGGCTGTTCGACGGCTTCGTCGCAGGCCTCGGCAGCGCACGAGATCTGCCGGCATTGGCCCGTGCTGGAGCGTTGTCGGTGTGGATGTGGTTCGACGGGGCCCTGGCCATCTGGTGTCTGTTCCAGGCCTTCGGGATGGCGCTGCCGTTCGGAGCCGCCTGCTTCACGGCCGTCGCCATCGCCCTGACGGTCGCCATTCCGCAGGCACCGGGCTTTCTGGGCGTCTTCCACAAGGCCATGGAGATGACCATGGTGTTGTGGGGACAGTCCGACGCGGCAGCCCAGGGCTTCGCCATCGTGTTCTGGGCGGTGAGCTTCATGCCCGTCACGGCCATCGGCGTGGTGGCGATGTGGCGCGAGGGGCTGTCCCCTGCCCGCTTGACGGGCATGGCGAAGGGTGCCGCCTCAGGCGCCGACCCCTCCTGAACAGGCCTGCGCCCGGCCATCCAGACATCCCTCTGCGTGTGGTTCGAGGAGCACCTCAAGAAGGGCTGGCTCCAGCACTGCTGGTCGAAGATGCCAACGGTCCTGCAGTGCTGAGCGCGCGCCTCAGATCTCCGCGCGCAGCCCGAGCAGTGGGACGAAGGGTGGCCCCGCCACACTCTCCGCCTCCGTGTAGTCGTAGGAATACACGTAGTACATGGCGTTGCTGCCCGGCGGCACCCACCAGGCTTCGAGGTAGCCCACGAGGGTCCAGGTGGGGAAGGTCCAGGCGTGCTCGAGGTGGAGGTCGACCTTCTGGTAGTTGGGCAGCCGGTCGCTGTTCTCGGCCAACGGCACGGGACGGTAGCTGTCTGTGTCGCCGTCGTAGCTGCCCGACAGCGGCGTAACGGGCAGGCCGGATGCGAAGCGGTAGCGCAGGCCGCCATTCCAGTCGGGCGCGAAGTCCCAGGACATCACGAGGTTGAAGGCGAAGGGCTGGTCGTAGTCGCCGAGCACCCAGGGGGTGTCCTCGCCGTCTCTTCGCTGGGAACGGGACAGCACCACGCTCGCCGAGAAGAAGTAGTGGGCCCGGCTCCGGGTACGGGTGACCAGCTCGATGCCGCCCGCCCGTGCATCCCGGACCCGCACCGCGCCCAGGCCATCGGCGTCTGCAGGGTCCACCTCGACCGCATCGCGAGTGAAGCGGCCGTAGATGTCGGTGGTGAGCTCGAGGCGCCCGCCCAGCATCAGATCGAGGCCGGCGGCGACCTGGTCGGATGTGGTGAGGCCCAGTTCCGGCAAGCCTGTGGTGGGGGACAGGGCATCGGCGGACGGCGCCTGGGAATAGCGACCGGCGGCGAGTCGAAGCCGGTGAACGTCGGCCAGCTCACTCACGAGAGACAGGCGGGGCTCGGGGGACCACCCTCCGGACAGGGAGTCGGCCTGCACGCGCAGCCCGGTCTGGACGACATGGGGACCGCGGTGGATGGCCGGAGAGCCCCACACACCCCCAGACACCCGGAGCAGCTTTTCGTCGACCGGGATGCCGGTGGCAAGGAGAGGGGCCTCCGCACCCAGCTCGGTCCAGCTGCGGGAGGGGTTGGCCTCTCGGTAGACGCCGGCCACCCGGGCGTCTCCGCCAAATGCCCACCGCAGTGCATCGAGGGTGAACAGGTCGGTGCGGTGCCGAAGGCTCAAGGCCCGCTCGCGACGGAGCTGGGCCTCGTCGGCGAGCTCGCCTTGCTGCTGGTCCTGGGTGAAGCCCACGGTCATGCGGTGGAGCTGGTCTTCGTCGCCGAGCTGCGCCGCGGCGGTGAGGCCATGAAAGGCCCGGCGGAAGCGGAAGTCGGGGGCGTCGGCGCGCTCGAGGGGATCGAAGGTGGCGGTGTCGCCGGGGTAGCGGCCGTAGCCGTCCCCTGCGCCCACTGCGGTGATGGCCAGCGTGCGGTCTCCGCGGCCCAGATCGAGGCGTCCGAGGTAGTCCCAGAAGACCGGCCAGACGGTGTACTGGTCGTTGCTGTCGTCGATGAGGTCGGCGATGGACCGCCGGCCGGACAGCGACACCGCAGCGTCGTCCACCTGCTCCAGGGGCGCCTGCACGTAGGCCCCCGTGGTGATGGCGTTGAGGTTCACACCACCGTGCACCCGGGCGGGGTCGGGCCGCCGGGTGGTGACCGCCGCCACGCCGCCGACCGCATCGCCCCACTCGGCAGAAAAGGCGGAGGGGTAGAGCGCCACCTCGTCGAGCAGCCTGGAGTGGATGACGCTGGCGTAGTTCTGAAAGTGGTAGAGGTAGGGGATCTCGATGCCATCGAGGAACACGCGGCTCTCGGCGGGGGCGGCGCCGCGCACTGCGAGAACACCGGCCGTGGGCGAATACTCGGGGGTGACAGCCACCCCGGGCAGTGCCTGCACGAGGCGCACGGGGTCGTCGAAGGTGCCGGGGGTCTTCTCCACCCGCTCGCGGTCGAGAACATGGCGGACAGCGTGGTCCGACGGGCGGTGCGCTTCGACCACGATTTCCGGGGGCGGGGGCGCGGGGGTGAGCACGAAGCGCACCGACGTGTCCGACGGCCAGTCGATGCTGCGCTCGCCGGGCAGGTGTCCGCCATGCGACGCGACCAGCTGCAGCTCGCCGGGGGAGTCGGGAAGCGTGACCCGAAAGCTGCCGCGGTCGTCGGTGATGGCGGTGAAGACCTTTGTGGGATGGGCCACCTGCACGAGAGAGTCCGGCAGCGGGTCGCCGGTGCCGAGCTCCAACACCTGTCCGGAGAGCTCGCCGGAGATGGCCGCAGACAGCAGGAGGAACCACATCAGCGGACCTCCAGAACAACGCGTGCGCCGTCGATCTCACCCAGTGGGCAGCGACCCTCGGCGATGTGGTCGAGCAGGCCTGTGCCCGGACTGCAGGGCGGGTCTGGAAAGGCGGCGCGGTCCGCCTCGAGGTCGTCACCGGCTTCCACATCGACGAGCCGAAGACCGGCACCGCCCATCGCAGAGGCCTCGGCGGACAGGGTGGCGAGCACATGGCCCGGCGCGCCGTCGAGCACGGAGGAGGCCTCATCGATGGGCAGGAGCCGACCGTCCACCCGCAGCAGGGGCTGGGCGACATCGAAGGCGACATCGAACCACTGCCAACCGTTGCCGCCGGCGCCGTCGATGGACAGGGCGAGGCCGGGGGCCAGCCCGCCCGGCGAGTTGCTGACCGACTCGATCTCGCCATCTTCGAACTGAACGTCGGCCGCGACGATGTCGGCGGTGTGGGTGTCGAGCTCCAACACACTCCAGGCCTCGGTGCCCAGCATCCAGCGCATGGTCTCGGGCGTGTCTGGAGAACGGGCCGCAATCACCCGGAGCATCGATGAGGAGGACACACTGCCGGCGACGGGAAGGGGGTCGTAGACCGCGCTGCGGTCGGCGAGGGTGAGCGCGTTGCCGGCGGGTCGGTCGACCTCGGCCCGGAGCACGTCCACGGTCGTCCACGCGCCCACCGTGACCTCTCCAGTGAGCTCGCTGCCATCGGAAAGGACGGCTGTGAGTTCGAGAACACCGTCCCCCGGCACCTCCACATCAAAGCCACTCCCAAGGTGCTCGCCATCCAGAGACCAGTGCAGCTCCGGGGAGGCGCGGTGAAAGGCCCCCTCCCCCGACCAGATGGCGGCCCGGGCGACCCCGTTGTGGACACCCAAGGCTGCCAGCCTCGGAGGGCCGAGCACATGGCGCTCCACCGTGAAGGGCTCCGCACAACCTGCCGCCCCCAGACCCACGGTCAGCAGCCCGGCATGCCTGGTGCATCGGTTGAGAATTCGCCAGCACGCGCTCATGTCACCGCCCACCAATGGGTGCCCTCGACGAGGTCGGGCCGACGCTCGGCCAGAGCCGCCCGTATCTCCTGGCGGGCCTTCGCGACGCCCACACACACCAGCAGCAGGTCGAAATCCGCCCGGTCGATGTCGGTCCACTGTTGGATGCGAAGCCCACGCCGTTCACCGCCGGCCCGCAGGTCGAACACCGCGGTGAGCACAGCGTGCGCCTGCACGAACCGAAGCCACGGACGTCCAGCCCGGCCGGCCCCCCACACGGCCACCCGCATGCCGGGGGACAACAGGTGCTGCGCGACCCAGGCCATCTTGAGGTCGCGAAAGGCGGTGCGGCTGTAGCAGGGGTCGGTGCGGGTGAGGCGGTCCCCGTGATCTCGCAACTCGACGACATCCTGGTCGACCGCACCCAGGGTGTGTCCGGCACCCACGAGGCGCAACCACAAGTCGTAGTCCTCGGGGAAGGCGCCAGCGCGGTAGCCGCCCACCGCCTCCACGGCGCTGGCCCGGAGCATCACAGCGGGATGGAACACGGGGCTCTCGATGAGGACCATCGCCCGCAGGTCGTCGGAAGGGGCGAGGCCGTTGATCCAGTCGACATAGCGGGACATGCCGCGTGGCACCGGAGCACCATCATGGGTGCGCATCCGGGCCCGGCCGCCGACTCCGCCGGCCATGGGACGGGCTTCGAGCCAGCGTGTCTGTGCGAAGCGACGGCCTGCGAGCGAGCGGTCGTCGGCGTCGATGCGGGCGAGAAGAGACCCGGTTGCCACTGTGCGGGCGGTCTCCAACGCCGACACGATGCCCTGGGGGGCGGTTCGGACCACCCGAAGCGCGGGGTGGACGGGCAGGACCGCAGCGACCGGCGAGCGGCTACCGTCGTCGACGACAATGAGCTCATCACCATCGATAATGTCGTCGAGCACGCTGTTCACGGCGGTCGACAGCCAGCGTTCTCCGTCGCGTACCGGCAACAACCAGGACACCCTCGGCATCAGCCCGTCCTCCATCGGCATCCACGCTGGCGTGGCGCATTGCGACCACTGGGAAGGGGGCCTACGGTGCACACGCGGGTGTCGCCAGTCGGGAGTCCCCATGACCCATCCCTTGCCCTCCCTTCAGCTTTCCTTCTGGCTCCTCGTGGGTGCCCTGGCAGCGGCCGGCTGTGTCACCAAAGAAGACGAGGACCCCGATGACGACGTGGATGTCACCGACATCGGGCCCGGCGGTGGAGACGCGGACACGGACACGGACACGGACTCCGACACCGACACGGACACCGACACCGATACGGACACCGATACCGACACAGACGTGGATGCGGACACCGATGTGGACACGGACGTGGACCCCGACTCCTGCTGGTACCTGAGCCCGTCGGAGTGCGATGCCTACGGATGCACCACCTTGTGGGCCTGGCCGGTCACCCTCGACGCATCGGGGAGCTGGTGCGTGGACGTGGACGTGCGGGAGGAGGTGGGCTGTATGCCTCCCGACATGGGCTGCGACGATGCCCTGGGTCACGGTGCCCCGGAGGGCAGCGAGGAGTGCTTCATGTTCCCGAGCGGCTGTATGCCCGGCGGCTGGGAAGGTTCGTGTGCCGATCGCGAGATGATGACCTACGAAGACTGCCCCGAGTAGATCCAGGACTCCGTGATGCGCATCCTCTTCATCGACGACGAGCCAGAGCAGATCGAGGTGGCCGTCGGGCTGGTCCGCGAGGTGCTGGAGTGCGAGGTCGTCACGGTCTCCACTGTGGAGGCCGCGGTCTCACAGCTTCACGAGGTGGCCTTCGACCTCGTGGTCACCGACATCTTCATCCCCCTGGGCGCACGGCGGGGGGGCGCGCTGGGTCCACGGGCCCGCCGCTACAAGGAGACGGTGCGTCACCTCGGCGGCCTGGTGCTCCTCGACGAGCTCGACCGGGTCCCCAATCCTCCCACCGTGCTGGCGCACACGGCCTGCACAGACTTCGAGCTCATCGAGGTGCTCGGCGACCGTGTTCACGACCGCATCCCGAAGCCGGCGCCAGCCGATGTGATGCTGCGGGCTGTGCTCGAAGCCCTCGGGCTCCCCACCCCGCGCTGAGCCTCAGTCCGCCAGGCCCGCTTCCACGTCGGCGGGGTCGGGCGTGGCGACGATGTCGAGGCAGTCGCTGGCCACGCGCTCCTCCTGGTCGGTGACCTCCATGCAGAAGGTGACCGTGTCGTAGGACAGCAGCTCGGGCGGCGTGTCGACCTCCCCTTCGGCAAGCTCCTCGACGTAGAGGTAGCCGTACATCCCGGGGTAGTAGCCCTCGCAGGAGTCGGCGTCGTAGATGGTGGCCACCCGGTAGGTGTTGTCGGCCACCACCACGCCCGAGTCCTTGTGGGTGATGAGGAAGTGGACGCTCACGATCTCGGACATGTGGGTGATGCGTACGCTGCCGAGCATGTGCCAGCCGCCCTGGGGACCGTGGACCATCATCACATCGTCGCCATCGGCGAGGGTCTCGAACTCCCGGTCGCCGGTGCCGATCTCGATGATGGGGTCTGTGGCGAAGCAGCCTTCTTCGCCGCCTGTGCCCGAGCCCGAGCCATTTCCGGACCCTGTGCCGGAAGAACCGCCGCCCTCATCGCCCGAGGAAGCCGAGTCGGACGTCTTGTCGCGACAGGCGGTGGACATCGACAAGGCCAGCGCTGCGGCGAGCACCAAGGCGGAGGAGCGGTTCATCGTGCGTCTCCCGGCACCGCCCGTTGCAACCCGACATCGACGGGGGGCCCGCGGGGGAACCGTAGCACCGGATGCGGAGGACCGCCGCGGTGGGAGCCTCCGAGACTGCAGGGTGGTCAGCCGCCGAAGCCGGGCGGAAGCAGACCGGGGGGCAGCCCCATTCCACCGAGCATGCCGGCCATCCCCTGCTGGGACACGGCCTGGGCCTGCCGAAGGGCGTCGTTGGTGGCCGCGGTGATGAGGTCTTCGAGCATCTCGAGGTCGTCGCCGGCCGCCTCGGCGATCTCCACCCGCTGGATCTCGAGGGCGCCGGTGGCGTGGACCTTCACCAGGCCTCCGCCCGCTTCACCCACGACGGTGGTGGCGGCGGCACGGGCCTGAGCAGCCTGCATCTGCTGCTGCATGCCTTGCATCATGCCGCCGAGGGCGGGGTTGTCGAACATCTTGGGGTCGAACATGCGGCGCTCCTGTGCGGCGAAAGGACTCAGCGGCGAGCGGACTCAGTCGGCGTCGAGCATGGACTGGATGGCGCGCAGGTCGCGGCCCCACTCCTTGTCGAGCGCAGTGCGAAACTCGTCGTCTGCGAGCTGGGGCCCGGAGACGATGATGGCGAGGCGGGTCTCGCCGCCGTCGCGGGCGACGTTGAACACCAGCCGGCAGCCCGCCATCGGAAAGCCGCCGCCCTTGTCCCATCGAATCTCGATGGCGGCGGTGGGGCGCCACTTCACGAAGGTACCGTGGCCCTGCACGGGTTCTCCGTCATCGCCTTCCTGGGTCCAGACGACGCGGCCACCCTTGCGCCCATCGACCCGGGCCTCATCGACCAGCCAGCTTGTGAGGCCGTCGGCGGTGGTGAGTGCGTTCCAGACCGCCCGCGGTGTGGTCGCGATGTTGACATTGCGGCGGATGGACGACATTCCCGGCACCTCGGCTGGTGGGTAGAGGCGGGCGCAGTAGCCGATGCGGCCGCCTCTGGCGAGGTTCAGATGACGCGGCGCCCGGTCCAGGTCTGGTAGAAGGACAGCGCCGCGAACAGAAAGATGATCCGCATCCCCATGCTGAGTGAGGCGATGCCCACCACGCCAGCGGTCACGAGGCTCACCCAGCGCGCGACCTCCATCGCCCGACGGGACTTGAGCTTGAGCCGCAGCGCGGACAGCATGGCGGTGCCGCCATCCAGGGGCATCATCGGGAGCAGGTTGAACAGGCTCCAGAAGATGTTGACCCAGATGAGCAGTCCCACGAGGGTGTAGACCATCCAAGGCAGCCCCGGGACCGCCCCGAGCACGAAGGTGTTGAGGCCGATGGCGGCGGCGCCGAGCAAGAGGCCTGCACCCGGGCCCGCGAGCGCGATCAACAGCCGGCGGCCGGGGGTTGGATTGCCCTGATAGTCGCAATTCCCGCCAAGTCCGTGCATCCGGATGCCGACGACGCGCATGCCAAGCCGCTTCGCCACCAGGGCGTGTCCGAGCTCGTGCACCAGGATGGACAGGCCGAACACCAGGGCCGCGAAGATGGCCGTCACGAGGCCGGTCGCGTTGACCTGGTCGCCGGTGGACATGAAGCCGTAGATGCCCATGATGATGACGGCACCCCAGCCCACGGAGACGGGGTAGCCGAGGGCGCGAAAGGAGAAGGCCTGGTCCATGGAGGCTCCAAGAAAACGGACGGACGCGGGAACATGCCCTGCCTCCGACCCCTTGTCCCGTCGTCGCGTTCCGGCAACCCCTGCAAGGAGGCCGTGAGGCGATGCAGACGCTCCGGTGACATCCGGACATCGCTTGTCCGGACTCCAGCCCCATCCCGTGGTTAGATCCCGCCGCTGCCTCTGCCTCCCCGACGCCTGGGACTCCCCCATCTCCGCCGACAACCCGAAGTCGACGTCTCGCGGTCCACTGCCGGAGCGTCCACCGCCCCAGACCCGCTCGACACCGGTACCACCGGTCGATCTGGCGGGCGGTCGGTATGTGGTCGAGGATGTGCTCGGCTCGGGCGGAATGGCCACGGTGTACCGGGCCTTCGACCGGCACCTCGCGGTCCACCGAGCGGTGAAGGTGTTGAGCCCCGAGCTCGCGGACCGGGCCGCCATCCGGGCGCGCTTCATCGCCGAGGCGCGGGCCATGGCCCGGCTGCGGCACCCCCACGTCGTGGCCATCCAGGACGTGCTCGACGCGGATGGCCGCATCTTCATCGTGATGGACCTCATCCGTGGCGGCACCGCCTGGCAGCGCGTGTCGCGCAAGGGCACCTTCACCGAAGGCGAAGCCGTCGCCTTGCTCGCCCCCATCGCGGATGCCGTCGCGGCTGCCCATGCCGCTGGCATCGTCCACCGCGACATCAAGCCCCACAACATCCTGCTCACGGAGTCGGGCTCGGGACGCCTCACCGACTTCGGCATCGCCCGCTTCGACGACACCGCAGACCGGCGCTCGCAGACCCGCACCGGCACGGTGATGGGCACCTGGGGCTTCATGCCACCTGAGCAGCGCAACGACGCCAGCAAGGTGGAGCCCCGCAGCGACGTCTACGCCCTCGGCGCCACCTTGTGGGCACTGGTGCGCGGCCACACCCCCACCGACCTGTTCATGGCCGACCGCGAGCCGGAGATGCTGGAGGGCCTCACCTCCACCTTCGCCGAGCTGGTGCAGAAGGCCACCCGCTACCGCCCCGGCGAGCGCTTCGACACGGCCGAGCAATTCGCCCAGGCGCTCCGTGACATCGCACCTGAGCTGTCCGACGAGCCGGTCCCCCCACCCGTCAAGGTGCCCGCCAGCGGCACGGGAGACACCGGCGACACCCTGGTGGCTCTGCTGGAGGCCCGCCAGACCCCCGATGGGCACGCCACCGTGGCCGACGCCCGCACCCACCTGCGCCCCCCGTCCTTCGACACGGTCGTGGAGCAGCAGGTGGTGCCCGCACCAGAGCCCGATCCCGAGGCACCACCGCTGGTGGAAGACGACCACTACGGCCGCCGTCGCCCCGCCGGGCTCGCGGGCTTCGCCATCGCCGCTGCGATGGTCGTCTTGGCGGTCGGCGCCTTTGCGATGGTGGGCAGCCGAATCAGTGCGCCCACCGAGCCGGGCACCAGTGAGCCCGGCCCAGCCGTCTCGATCCCGCCCGAGGAGCCGGGGGTGGCCTTGGCGCCGGGGCCGGCCAGCGAGCCGCCCGACCGTCCGCAGCCCGCTGTGGCGGTGGCCGACTCGCCGCCTGCGCCCGACTCCCCTTCTCCGCCTCCCGTCGCAGCGGCAGCACCAGCCGAGCCTGCCGTCGGCACCGCCGCTCCGCCCGACCCCACCCAGCCCGACGAGCCCGACGTGGGCAGCGCGACGCCCCCCGACGAGCCCGTGGAGGTGCCCGTGCAGCATGGCCGCGTGGTGGTGCAAGGAGATGTGCGGGAGCTGTGGCTGGAGGACGCCGACCACGCACAGTTCGACCCCGGCCGCGTGCCGGTGGGCCACTACCGGGTGTGGGCCTTGTTCGGCACGAGCGAACAGAAGGTGGTAGCCGCTGAGATCGACGTCGTGGCCGACCGGCCGGTCCACCTCAAGTGCGCCCCTTCCTTCCAGAAATGCGTGCCGCGCAAGTGATGGTCGGTCTGCTGCTGCTATCCACGGCGGCCTCCGCCGCCGTTCCGCCCGAGACGGGGGAGTGCCCCGAGGTGGCCACCCTGGAGGACTTCGAGGCCGCCGCCCGAGCTGGCGAGCAGGCCTTTGCCGACATCGACCTCCCGGCACTCACCCGGGCCCGCGAGACGGCACTCGCCACCATCCCCTGCCTCGGCGACCCCGTCACCCCCACCATCGCGGCGGAATTTCACCGCATGATGGCGATGGCCGCCTTCACTGCCGGCGATGAGCTGCTGGTGCTCGCCGAGTTCCACGCGGCCCGGCGACTCGACCCCGGCTACCGCGTGCCCGCCGAGGTGGCGCCCGATGGCCACCCTCTCGTCGTGCTCTACGAGGCGGCTGCCCTGCACCACGATGACAGCGAGCTCGACTCGGTCATCCCCCCGGTGGGCGGCACTGTGGTCATCGACGGCACCGTCGACGGGCTTCGGCCGAGCGGCCTGTCCGCCATTGTGCAGGTCTACGCGGCCGACGGGCTGCTCACCCATACCCAGTACCTGCTGCCCGGCGACCCCACGCCGCGTTTCGGTCCCACGCCCGTCGACCGGGAACGCGACCGAAAGCGTCACCGCGACCTGCTCATCTCCACCGGCGCCGTCGGCCTGGCGGCGGGTGGCCTGCTCACCCGAGCCCGCATCGGCGAGCTTCGGCTCCTCGACGAGAGCCGTGAGCTCACCCAACCCAAGCAGGCCCAGGCCATCAACAATGCCTACTACTGGGGCGCGGTGGGCGTGGGCACCGTCGCCGCCGGCCTCGGGGTCTACACCGTCGTCACCTGGTAGCGCTCAGCGTACCGGCGGGCTGGCCTGTCCGTAGCTGTCGTCGCCCCAGCACACCAAGGTGCCGTCGGAAGCGCGGATGCCGCATCCATGGGCGGCCCCCACGTCCCAGTCGAGCATGGCGGTGGGCGGCGGAGAGAGGGCCACACCCGTCGAAGATGCCGTCCAGCAGGTCAACACCGAGCTTGCTTCCGCGCCGCAGACGTTGCGGGCATAGGCGGTGATCTCGGCAAAGTCCGCCGAGGGCACCGTGCCGTCGAAGTCCCCCCAGCACGACGCCTCCCCCGACGCGTCGAGGGCGCAGGTGAACTCCTTGCCGGCGGTGAGGTCCTCCAGCGGACCCGCCGGGACCCCACACTCGCCCTGGTCGCACACGCCGAGGCAGCGACCGTCGCCGTCGTCCATGAGTCCGCAGGAGTGGGAGGTGCCCACCGCGAAGTCCTGGAAGCCCTGGTCGGCCACCCCGATGCGGTACTCGAGCCCGCCCGACCAGCACTGGAGGTCTTCGCTGTCGGTGCGGGCACAGGTGTAGGAGCCGTCGATGTTCACCGCGTTGAGGAGGTCATCGGCCTCGAAGGTGTTCAGACCGGTTCCGCCCCAGCAGTCGAGGGTGCCATCGAGGGTGAGGCCGCATGCGTGGTCGAGTCCGACCGCGACATCGACGAAGGTGCCGGATGGGGAGTTGAGCGCGATGATCTCCTGTCCCCAGCACTCCATGCGGTGGTCGCCGCGGATGGCGCAGCTGGCGGTCGTGCCGGTGGACAGGGTGAGGTAGGGGCAGTCGACCGTGCCGACGAGTGGGTCGGTGTCGTCGCAGTCGTCGCGGTTGTCGACCCAGCCCTCCGCCGGCGCGGGCTCACAGCGGAGCGCGGGGCTGGTGGCATCGCCGAGGCCGTCGCCGTCGTTGTCGATCCAGGTGTCGACCCCGTTGGAGAGATCGACGCTGGGGTCGTCGTCGTTGGCGAAGCCGTCACAGTCCTCGTCGACGTGGTCGTCGTCGCACACCTCGGTGGCGTCGGGGCTCACCGAGTCGTCGTTGTCGTTGCAGTCGCCGGCGCGGGGGACCGTGCCATCGGGACCCTTGCAGGACACCTGCACCGACCGGGGGTCGCCCCAGCCGTCGCCATCGCTGTCGGTGTACCAGTTGAGCCCGGCGTTGGTGTCGGGGTCGGAGTCGTCGCAGTCGAGGTCGTTGGTGACCCAGCCCTCCGGCTGAAAGCAGGTCTCCACCCACTCCTCGGGGTCTCCGAAGCTGTCGCCGTCCTTGTCGTTGTGGAAGACGGGAAGGTCTTCGACGGAGTCGTCGGCCCGGCCATCGCAGTCGTCGTCGATCCGGTTGCAGGTCTCGGGGGCGCCTGGGTAGGCGAGCGGTCGGCTGTCGTCGCAGTCCCCCGCCTCCTCGGCGAGGCCCGCTCGCCAGTCGCACGAGATGACCTGCTCCACATCGGGGTCGCCAAAGCCATCTCGGTCGGCGTCGACGAACCAGAAACGCAAGGTGACGTTGGGGTCGTTGTCGTCGCAGTCGACCCGCCTGGGCCAGCCGTCGTCGTCGACGTCGAGGCGGTCGGCCAGCTCATCGTCGGACACGAAGCCGAAGCCACACCCCGAGAGGAGCACGACGAGGGCGGCACCGATGAGCGGACGAAGGGACACGGCGAACCTGGGCGTGCTGCCATTCTGCCCTGCCGGGGGACGGTCTGCACCCCCGGGCGAGGTCAGGGGTCGAGGCCCACGGCCTGCCACGCGCGCAGAGGGTCCCAGTGGTGGAGGTCCCAGAACTCCACCACGAAGCGGGCGGCCTGCCGCGGAGTACGCAGGATCCCCATCGCGAAGGCGTCTTCCAGCACAGGTCGCAGCCGATCTGCCGCGCGCTGCGGGGGGGGATGGTCGGGACGTGCACAAGCCACGACCTCCTGGACACGAGCCGCCAGTGCGGGGAGCTGGGACGGCCGGAGCGAACGCAGGGTGATGCGACCCGATGGGTCGGCGAGGATGTCTGCGAGCACCGCTTCGATGGCTGGCGCGGGCGTGATGGCTGCAATTGTGAGCAAGGAGGGCGTGTCAGTGGCGCGGGGGGACAACGTGCGGTGCGCGGCATGTCCTCCCGCGCGGAGCTGGCTCGGATCGAAGCTCAAGGCGTCGTCGGGAAGCGAGGCGACCGCCAGAAAGCGCAGCACCTCGGTGGCGAAGGCCCGGCCGGTCGGGACCAGGCGGTCGACGTACTCGGCCTCGTCCAGCAGCACGACCAGTCCGCGGTGTCCGAGGTGGCGGGACCATGCACCCAGCCCGCTGAGAAGGTGGGCCATGACCTGCCCGAAGGTGCGGTAGTCGGGCAGGCCGAGGGGACGGGGGCCACTGTAGCCAGCCCTGGCCAGGCGACGCACGAGGGGACCTGGGGTCGCCCGTCGCCGCGCGGACACGAAGTCGAGCACGTCGCCACAAAGCGTGGGATCGGCCTCGCATGGGTCGTTTTCGACAACGAAGCGTGCGGCGGAGAGCCAGCGGTGCTCGGGGAGGACACGCTCGGGGAAGCGCTCCAGCACGGCGCGCAGGCCACCGGTGCCGTCGGGCCAGCGCAGGTCGGCCATCAGCGCACGGTAGAGCCGAAGGGGGTGGGACGGCGGCGTCTCCAGGGGGTCGAAGCTCGCCCTGGCGACACCGTAGCCTTCGGAAAGCGCGAGCTGGGCGGCCACCTCCAACAGGTGGGACTTGCCCGCCCCATAGCTGCCCTCCACCACCAGGAGCCCCGCGGGCCGGCCGTCGACCATGCGGCGGATGCGCTGGATGGCGGCATCGCGTCCGATGGTGAGGCGGTCGAGGCCGGCGGTCGGGACCACGCCAAGGCGAAGGGCCTCGAGACACTGCCGGGCCACCACGGGGCTCAGCTCGAGCGGCCCGGCGGGGGCCGGCTCGGGGGCCTCGACGGGAGGGTCGTCGGCCACGCGCCGCACGGAGTCGGCCGGCACCATCGTCGGCACGGCAGGGCGGGCATCGAAACGCACCAACAGCCGGGGTCCCGCCACCGTGACCACCCGTCCGGTGCCTTGAACAGGGTGGACGAAGCGGGCGCCCCGGCTCCAGTGGGGTGGGGGTCCCGTCATCTCAGAAGTCGTCGAAGGGGTCGGGCTCGGCGGCCGCACGACCGGGGAAGACCAGCAGCTGTCCCCCCTCCCCCGCCAGCTCGCGGACCTGCTCCTCGTCGAGCGCCTGCTGGTCTTCGGCCTGGCGGAAGAACAGGTCGACTGCAGCCTTCACGAAGGCGCGACGGTGCGCGGTATCGAAGCTGGCACCCGTGATCTCGCGGGCGAGGACCTCCAGGTTGGCCTTCTGCAGCCGGCTGTCGAGGCGGCTGTGTGCTCGGGCGAACAAGCCGAGGATGCGCTCGCCGATGCGCTGGAGGACCACCTCGGGCGGCAGCTCCGAGCGCTCCAGATCGATGACCGCCGACTGAGGACTGCGTCGCGACAAGGGGGCCGGAGCCTCGAGTCGCTGCTGGAGTGCGGGATATTCCGCCACCACGCTGCGCATGAACTCGGGGGGCACCGCATAGAGGCACACGAGGCCCGGCAGGGAACCCCGGCCACACAGATCAACGAGCTGACGCAGGTTGTCGGCCACCGCTCGTCGGCGCCTGGGGGTGAGCGACAGGTTGCGGTCGAGCTCGTCGAAGCACAGCAACAGTCCCGAGACTCCGAGCGCCCGCAGCACCCCGGCGAAGGCGCGCAGCAGACGCAGGCCATTGTGTCGGGCCGGCAGCTCTCGGATGCCCAGCGGACGGATCTCCTGGATGGTGACCGACTCGCCCCGCAGCCACGCCATGGCAAGCTGCTCCTTGTCGAGATCGCCCTCGTCGACAGCCTTCAGCCAGACCCGCATTGAGGCGCCCAGGGCGGGCATGTCGGCCGAGGCCCGGCGCATCAGGGCGGCGAGCTGCTGGTGGACCGCCGGTCCCTCCCGCTCCAGACGAGGCACCAGGACCCGCTCCAGCAAGGCCTCGATGCCACGGACTGGAGACGCCTCGGGACCGTCGGGGGACAGCGCCACCTCGCGGGCCACCGCCTGCCATACCTTCAAGGGGTCATCGAAGGGACAGTCATCCGGGGACAGCCCGACCAGCGAGACCGCGAAGCCCTGGCGCCAGGCGCGCTCGCGGACGCACAGCAGGAAGTGGGTCTTTCCGCCGCCATAGTGGGCCTGCACGAGCTTGAAGGCCGAGCCGCGGCCCGTCTGGGCGATGGGCGCAAGGTAGGCTTCGTCGAGCACGCGCAGGGTGCGTTCGTTGCCCACGTTGACGAGCTCGACGCCCCGGTCGGGGGGCTGACCGACCTCTCCGAGGCGCTGGAGGATGTCGCGGGCGAAGGCCACGCTCGGGGGGGACTCAGACATCGTTCTCGAAGCGCAACAGGTGCATCCAGCTGCCCTGGCCCTCGGCATCTTCCACCCAGAGTGTGGCGTGCTTGTCCCGTCGAGAGCCGCCGGTCGCGGGCGCCAGGGCGAGGCGTCTGCCCGCATGGCTCAGCGTGCGGTCCCGGCGGAGCCGATGCAGGTCGTAGGCAAGCTGGACCCGGGGGTAGGGATGCGCGTGCGCGGGGGTCGGCTCTCGTCTCCAGGCGGGGGGCTGCCGCAGAAAGGCCAGCTCGGGGAGGACATCGCCCACCGCCACCCAGCCGCCTCCGCAGCGGGACCACGCGGAGTGAAGCTCGGCGATGAAGGACTCGGCGGACCAGCCGGTGCCCTCCAGCTCTGAAAGTGCGGTGGCGTGGGCTGCCATCACCTCGGCGGCATCCGCTCGGCAGTGGCCGACTGCTTGTCGAGCGAAGCGCAGTGTGGCCTTGTCGCGGGCCACATCGAAGACCACCGCGAGCGGCGCCAGACGCAGCTCCAAGGGCTCCTTGCCGACCACGCGGGCAGACACCCCCTGTTCGGCGCACATGGCCTTGAGCTGCACGGCCAGGCGACGGCGGCGGGTGCTGGCCTCGGAGTCGAGCCAGGTGCGCAGGTGGCTCATCAGAGAACGCAGCTCCACCGCAGGTTCCGCCTCCAGCCGGTCGAGCTCCTTGCGCAGGCGGGTGGGGTCGGGCGAGTCTCCGAGGCGGGCCATGGCAGCGAGGGCCGATGCGCAGCGCCGAAGGTTGGCAGCGGCAGACTCGAGGGCCGCGGGGGCAGGAAGGGCGGGAAGGGAGTCGCGCAATGCCGGGCCTCTGTCCGGGCGGTGGTCGTGGGAGGCCCGGTCTGCACCCGCTAACCTGGGGGCATGGTCCGCCCTTCCCAGGCCCTGGAGTGTCACCGTGTGAGCGTGCTCGGGCGCGTGCTGGTCGTCTGGAGCGCGGCGGTGGTGGCCATCTTCGTGGGCATGCTCGGCACGGGCTGGCACCTGTTCGCCCCCCCGTCTCTCGACCCCACCCTGCGCATGTGGGCGGGCGTGGTGGGCTGGCCTGCGGCGGTGGTCGGGCCTTGCCTGGGCATCATGGGCATTCTGCGCGTGCTCACCGGAGAGGAGCGCCGCCTGGAGGTACATCGGGAGGGCTTGCTTTGGTGTGCGCCGACCGCGCGTATCCAGGTGCCCTGGCAGCAGTTGGAGCGGGTGGCAGTGGACGGCCGGTGGCCCCGGCGCACGCTTGCTGTCTACACCGTCGACGGCGCTGTTCTGCGGCTTCCGGGCGCGTGGCTCGGTCAGACGGCGCACGGCCTGGCGGAGCGTCTCATGGAGGTTCGCCGGCGTGCTCTGTTGGGTGTGCCAGACCTGCTTCCCAGAGACCGGAGGCGCGGTTTGGGATGACGACGTCGGTGGGTCCGCCGGGCTCACCTACGGAATGACGCCACTGTCGGAGTCATCGGGGTCGCCACACACATCGGTGTAGCCATCGCCATCGGCGTCGTCGCCCGCCGTCACACAGGACCACAGCGTGCTGTCGTCGAGGTCGTTCTTGTCCGACCACTGAAAGAGCTGCCACATCGCGTCTTCAGTCCCCGCGCCCACTGTCGGCAGGCCTTCGGTGCCCACCTCGCGCTCGGCCGACCAGTCCACCTCGTCGCCGGCGCCGGTGCCGCACGCCCAGCCGACCATGCCGTCGTAGGAGGCCATCGAGCCGAAGTCCCACATGGCGCGTCCGTCGTCGAACAGTGTGAGCGAGAAGTCGTTGGTGGTGCTCGCGTAGTACTCGGGGGCTTCGCGAAAGTGGATGGTCACGGCGTCGGCGTGGACCTGTCCCCACACGTTCGCGTCTGCGTCGTCACCGAGGTCGAAGTCGTCCCAGTACAGTGCGATGGCGGGCGCATAGGACGAGGTGAGCCCGGTCTTCGACTCGTAGAACTCGGTGGTGGCGCTGTCGAAGGTGAGCAGGCCGTTGCCGTTCAGGTAGAACTCGCTGTAGTCGTCGCCGCAGAAGGGGAAGCTCCAGCCACTCGACACCGTGACGGTGACCGAGCCATCGTCGTCGTCGCCGAGGCCGAGGTCGTAGAGGGTGTCGGGGTCGAGTGCATCGGCGAAGGTGTCACAGTCGTTGTCGACGCCATCGGAGTCGTCTTCCCAGGCGTAGGGGTGGACGGCGGCATCGCCGTCGTCGCAGTCGTCGCCCGAGTGGCTGTCGGAGTCGAAGCCATCGAGGTCGGCGTCGTAGTCGGACCGGCCGTCGCAGTCGCCATCGACGCCGTCGTACCAGGTCTCGCTGCCGGCGGGATTGGCGCTGGCGACGGTGTCCTCGCAGTCCGCTCCACCCCAGTCGTCGCTGTCGTAGCCATCGCCATCGGCGTCGTAGTCGCTGTCTCCGGCGCAATCGGCGTCGGTGCCGTCGTACCAGGTCTCGGGCATGCCGGGGTTCACACTCGCCGCGCTGTCGTCGCAGTCGGTGCCGGTGGACAGCTCGGCTTCGCTGTCGTAGCCGTCGCCATCCGCGTCGTAGTCGCTGTCACCGCCACAGTCGGCGTCGGTGCCGTCGTACCAGGTCTCGGTGGCCCCGGGGTTGACGGCGCTGTCGGTGTCGTCGCAGTCGCCCTGGATGGCCGCGTAGCCGACCGGCCAGTCGCAGGCCTGGGTGGTGGTCGCCACGCCATAGGCGTCGCCGTCGGCGTCGAGGTACCAGCTGCGGGCGTCGACGGCGTTGTCCTCGTCGATGGTGCCATCGCAGTTGTTGTCGGCGTCGTCGCACACCTCGGAGGCGGCCGGGTGGATGTCGCTGTCGGCGTCGTCGCAGTCGGTGTCATCCGCGACATGGGCGGCCGGCGCGAGACAGGCCGAGGCGCTGACGGTGGCGTCCCCGTAGGTGTCGCCATCGGCGTCGGCGTACCAGTCGGAGGTGCCGGAGACAGAGCTGTCGTCGTCGTCGATGAGGCCGTCGCAGTCCTCGTCGCCTCCACCGCACACCTCGGTGCCGCCGGGGAAGGTCGTGGCGTCGGTGTCATCGCAGTCGGTGTCGTCGGTGACGAAGCCCGAGAGCGCGCTGCAGTCGAGGAGGACCACCGCCGCATCGCCAAAGCCGTCGCCGTCGCTGTCGGCGTAGAAGGTGCTGGCATCGGTGGAGCTGGGACCGTCGACCGTGCCGTCGCAGTCGTTGTCTGCGCCGTCACACACCTCGGTGCCACCCGGAAAGGCGGTGAGGTCGGCATCGTCGCAGTCCGTGGCATCGGCGACATAGCCAGAGGGCTGCACGCAGTCGCGGGTGAGGACGTCGGGGTCTCCGAAGCCATCCTCATCGGTGTCGGCGTACCAGTCTGCTGCGTCGAGGGAGCCGGGACCGTCCTCCACACCGTCGCAGTCGTCGTCGATGCCGTTGCAGAGCTCATCGGCGCCTGGGAAGACGGCCCCGTCGGTGTCGTCGCAGTCCTCGCAGGCCAGAAAGCCGTCGTCGTCGGTGTCGTCGTGGTCTGCCCGGCCGTCGCAGTCGGCGTCGATGCCCGGCTCGCAGATGTCGGTCGGGGCGTCGGGGAAGACGTCGCTCCGCGTGTCGTCGCAGTCGCCCACCTGGGAGGCGTAGCCGCCGGGGGCTTCGCATTGCTGCAGGGTGTCGCCATCGGCCACCCCCCAGCCATCGCCGTCGGCGTCTGGATACCAGGTGGGCAGAGTGGCGACATCATCGATGGCGCCATCGCAGTCGTCGTCGATGCCGTTGCAGACCTCGACGGTGCCCGGGTTGATGTGGGGGTCGCCGTCGTTGCAGTCGACCGAGGCGTCGTAGCCGTCGCCGTCCGCATCGACCCCCTCGGAGCCGGACCCGCCGCCTTCGTCTCCGCCGCCGCTCCCGGTGTCGACGTCGGTGTCGTCTTCGCCGTCGTCTTGCTGGATGTAGACGATTTCCTTGCCGCCGCAGCCGAGCGACGCGACGGACAGCGCAAGGGCGCTGCCCAGGCCAGCCAGGCGCAAGGACGACGGCGGTCGAAGGACGGCAAGCTCGGTCACGGCGGGCTCCACGCTGCTGTGACCCCAAGGAGGGGTGGTCGGACGGCGCGGTCTATGGGTCCGCAGTCCTGGGGTCAACCTCGCCCAGCATACCGTCACAAACCGCCTTCTACAGGGCAATCTTCGGTGGGGACGACACCGCCCGACAGAACGCCTCGGGTCCGTTCCCGAGCGACGTCTGCTCGTGCCCGGACGTCCCCGAGCGACCAGAAGCCCGCCCCGGAGCGAGGCGTGCGCACCACCGCGACATCACTGAGGTTATCGTCGCTCTCGGCGCCTGCCGACCGGTCCACCAGGTGCACGATGGCCCGACGGTCGGGAGGTGCCAGCCCGCGCCAGCTCGCCATGCCCAGCCGGTCGACCGCGCCTCCGTCATCGCAGGGCTCCGCCCCGTCCCCCAGCTGCAGGGTCACCTTGCGAAACACCCAGGGAATCGCACAGGAGGCCGCCACGGCGCCAGGCAGGTCGCCCGATGACACGAAGGCGAAGGCACCCGAGCGCCGGCGGACGCCCACGGCGAGCCGGCTGCGACCGACTGCGGACAGCGCCTCGAAGGTGGGGGGCAGCAGCTCGCGGAGGCGGTCCACCATCGGGGACAGATCGAAGACCCCGGCCCAGGGGGTCCACGACACTGTCATCCAGTCGATGGGTCGGCGCGCGGTGACCTCGGCCAGGATGTCATCGGTGGACAGGCCGGCAGCCCACATCGCTCCCACCAGCGCGCCCGAAGACGTGCCGTAGACGCCGTGTACCGAGACCTCAGCCTCCGAGATGGCCTCGAGAAAGCCGATGTGTCGGCCGAAGGCGAGAAAGCCGCTGGACAGCAGGAGATCGACGGGCGCGGGATCGGTGGTGGACATCGCGGCGAAGGTAGCCCCCGCCGTGCACAGGTCCCACCTCTGGGGCCATGTGTCCGCATGAAACCGGCTTGTCGGGTGGATGACATCGCTTACGCGGTCCCAGCGGGCGATGATGAGCATGCAAAGCGGAGCGCCCCCCATGGACTTCCAGCAGCGTCAGGCATCTCAGTCCTCCGGTCCCACCCAGCGCGGTGGCAGCAGCAGCTCGCAGAGCGGCTTCGGCGGCGCGGGCAACCAGTCGATGATGGGCGGTGCCGACGGCCCCTTCTCCTCGGAGGCCAACCAGATCCTGGGCGATCTGTTCGGGCAGAGCCTCGCCGGACTCACCGCTCACCTCGATCCAGGCACCGTGGCTTCGCTCGATGCTGATGCGGTCACCGAGGGCTCGGTGATGACCTTCGGTCCCCAGGGCGCGAGCCTGTTCTCCTCGGGCACCCCCACCGACGAAGCCCTCGCCCTCGGCTCTCATGAAGTGGCCCACGCGCTCGCCGGCGGCGGTTCCGGTGAGATGGAGCTCGACGGTCCAGGCGATGCCGGCGAGTCCAAGGCGGGCATGGCCGAGGCCCGGATGCGGAGTTGGGCGGGCAGCGGCATGACCGGCGCGGCTCCCCAGGCCCAGGCAGCCACCGGCGGAAAGGCCCGGATGCACCGTCGGTCCACCTCCGGCGGCAGCTTCACCGGCCGGCCCGCCCTCCGCTACGGCAGCCGCGGCGCCAGCGTGAAGGCGCTGCAGGCCATGCTCAACGCACAGGGCGCGAACCTGCCCACCACGGGCTACTTCGGCAACATGACCTCGGCGGCCCTTCGGGACTTCCAACGTCGAAACGGTCTCACCGTCGATGGAATCGCGGGTCCGGCCACTGCGCAGGCACTCGCGGGCGGGAAGGCCACCGCCTCGGGCTGGACGGGCTCCCCCACCCTCGAGTACGGCATGCGGGGCAGTCAGGTCCAGTCGCTGCAGACCCAGCTCAATGCGCGTGGTGCGAACCTTCCCACCACGGGCTTCTTCGGCAACCAGACCATGGCCGCCCTCAAGGCCTTCCAGCGGGCCAACGGCCTCACGGTCGACGGGGAGGCGGGGCCCGCCACCTACAAGGCACTGCAGCAGTCCCACACCGACGCCAAGACCAGCGACGACCACCAGGCCAGCTGCAGCCTCACGGGCTCTCCCGCCCTCAAGCGCGGCAGCCGGGGCAGCCAGGTGCGCGAGCTACAGACCCTGCTCAACAAGACCGGCGAGCGCCTGTCCACCGACGGCATCTTCGGCCGCGGCACCGAAGCGGCGGTCAAGCGCTTCCAGCAGTCCCAGGGGCTGTCGGCAGACGGCGTGGTCGGCCCGGCCACCGCCCGCAAGCTGGCCTCCTGCTCCGGGGGCACCACCACCGACAAGGACACCGACACCTCGACGGATACCTCCACCGACACCGTGGCTCCCGGCGACGGTGGCGCGGGCGAGGTGAAGGACGCCGACCCCAAGAACACCCTCACCGACCCCAACCTGCACCCGCAGGTGCGCAAGATGGCCGGCGACACGGTGCGCAAGATGCAGGCGGAGGGCCTCCGCCCCTACGTCTTCGAAGGCTACCGCAGCTTCTCGCGCCAGAACGCGCTGTACAACTCGGGGCGCGGCGTCACGAAGGTGCGCGGCGGCGGCAGCTTCCACAACTACGGCCTCGCGGTCGACATCGTGTTCTGGAACGACCGCGGCACCGGTCCTTCCTGGGACAACAAGCACGCCTGGAACAGCGTGGGCAACCACGGCAAGGCGGCGGGCTTCACCGAGTGGGGCGGCGACTGGGGCTGGGACCGTCCCCACCTCGAGTACCACCCGGGTCACAACGGCAGCGCCTACGACCTGCTCCCCGCCTACAACCGCGGCGGACTGTCGGGCGTGTGGCAGTCCCTCGGCACCGACCTGTCCACCATCAACGCCACCAGCACCTGGGATGGCGTGCTCTCCGGCGACATCGAGCTGCGCAAGGGCACCTCGGGTCAAGCAGTCCGCACGATGCAGGAAAAGCTCAATGCAGCGGGCGCTGGGATCTCGGTCGACGGGCAGTTCGGGAATGGGACGGAAGCTGCCGTCAAGGCCTTCCAGACGGCCCAGGGCCTGCCGGTGACGGGCGTTGTCGACCGGGCGACCGCACAGAAGCTCTGAGCGGCCTCCCCTCGGGGCCGTGCACGCCTTCCAGACGGCCCAGGGCCTGCCGGTGACGGGCGTTGTCGACCGGGCGACCGCACAGAAGCTATAGGTGCGCCCCCTCCCTCCCGGGCCTCCCACCGTGTCGACCGCAGACCCCCTCGCCCAGCTCGCCCGTGACCTGCCGGTCCTCGGGGTCGGGGCCTCCCTTTCGTTTGGCGTCGAGCCCGACCCCGTCGCCCTCGCCGCTGCCCCTGGCGGGCCCGACTTCGTGGAGTACGCCGGCGCGGTCGACCCCGGGCCCGTGCGGGCCGCCGTCGAAGCCCTCGCCGCGCTCGATGTGCCGGTGCTCTACCACCCCTCGTGCCTGAACCTGTGTGGACCGTGGCCCAACCCCCCGGCCTGGGTGGCCGCGGTCGACCAGCATGTGCGGGCCGTGAGCTCCCCATGGCTCGCCCAGGATGTGTCGGTCTGTTTTGTGGGCGATGTGCCCGGCTACAGCATCCAGCTCGGCTACTTCATCCCGCCCGCCCGCACCGAGGATGCCCTCACCGAGGCCATCGACCGCGTGCTGGAGGTGCGTGACGCCGTCGGCGCCCCCCTCCTGCTGGAGCCCGCGCCGGCCACCTTCCGCTGGGGCGAGATGCCGATGCTGCAGTGGCTCGACCAGCTCTGCGAAGCCACCGGCTGCGGGATGCTCCTCGACGCAGGACATGTGGTGTCGCACGGCCTGCTGGAACGCGCCGACCCGCTCCAGGGGGTCGATCTCGCCAAGGTCTTCGAGGTACACGTCGCGGGTGGCATCCTGCACCGTACCCAGGCGGGCCGCTGCTACCAGGATGCCCACGAGCTGCCCATCCAGCCCGAGGTGTGGCGCATGTTCGACCGCATCGTGGCGGGCAGCCCGCACCTCAAGGCGGTGTGTGTGGAGTGCGAGGGGGCCGCGGCCACGTCGGTCATCCAGGTGCTGGACAAGGTGCGCCAGCGCGTGGCCATCCACTCGCCCAGCGAGGCCTTGCGGGCCCAGGTGCGCAACGGGCGACGCCCAGGCCGTCAGGCGGTGGCCGCAGCTCCCCCGCGTGCGGTCCGCCCCGAGCGGAGCAAGCCCGGCCCGACGCACTATCCAGGGCTGGTGGAGCTGCTGTTCGATGCGGAGCAACGCGCCCGACTGCCCGCGGAAGCGAATGCGGTGGCCCACGAGCTGCAGGTTCCCGAGAACTGGCTCCGTGACGTCGATCTCGAGGGGCTGGAACTCGATGCGGGCGGTCGCGCCCAATACCTGATGAGCGCGCTGTGCAGACCGTTCCCCTTGTCGGCAGGAATCCTCGGAGCCGATGACGACGGACCGGCCCGCTTGTCCGCCTTCCTCACCTCGCCAGCCATGTTTGGCAGCCTGGCCGAGCGCACCGCAGCCTTTGGTGCCCACCTCCAGCGCCTGTCCGAGCTTCGCCGGGAGCGCGACAAGAAGGTGTCTGGCGCCATTGCCGCCGTCGTGAACACCGAGCGCGCCATCAACAACAACGCCGCCGCCGTGCGCGGTGCCGTGATGGACGGAGATCTGGGGCGGTCCGCCGAGCTCGGACCCCCACCCGGTCCACACGCCCGCCAACAAGGTCGCATCCGGCTCCCGGCCTTCACAATCGTGGCCGAGCTGCCGCACAGCAAGGCTGTTCTCGACGCCGCCTTGGAAGGGCTCGGACCGGCAGACTGCTGGCGACGCATCCGGCGGCAGGACGTCGACGGCGCCCGCATCCGGGCCGTGCTCCGCTCGGCGCCCGAGCCCGTGACCCTCCTGGCCCGGGCCCATACGGTCGGACGCGGTCCGAGCATCGAGCGGGGTGCGTCGGGCGGAGCAGCTCCCCTCATCGAGGTGAGCCAGCGCACCGTGGAGCTGCGCGGCCGTCGAGGCGCCTGGCTTCAGTCCATCCAGGGCGAGCGGCTGGCCGACCTTCCCGAAGCCCAACGGAAGCTGGCCGAGAGCCTGATGGACGCCGGCGTGCTCACCGTGGCGTGACCTCCGGAGTCGCCGGAAGCGCCAGCCAGCCCACCCGGACCATCGCCGGCACCATCAGCAGGTCGGCCAGCACAGCGAAGATGAGCACCATGGGCAGCAAGGTGCCCAGGATTCGCAGCGAGAAGTAGTCGGAGAGAGCGCAGGGGACAAAGCCCACCACCAGCACCACGGTGGTCATCATGATGGCCCGGCCGGCGAAGGCGTAGGTGCGCTGCAAGGCCAACGCCCGGCTGTCACAGCGGGCGGCCTCCACGCGGTACCGCATCAGGAAGTGGATGGTGTCGTCGACCCCGATGCCGATGGCCAGCATGGCGATGACGGCGGTGTCGGTGTCTACATCCCCCCAGGCCAGGCCCAGGTAGCCGCCCAGCCACACGAGCGGCAGCAGGTTGGGGAGCATCGACACGAGGCCGAGTCGCAGCGAGCGCAGTCCCACGACCATGAGAAAGGTCACCACGCCCACCGAAAAGCCCACCCCGCGCACCTGCCCGTCGATGATGCGGTCGATCCAGGCCCCCATGAGCGCGCTGAGGCCGGTGGTCTCCACGCTCGCGAGGTCTCCGAGAATGGTGTCGCCCATGTGGTCGATGCGCCGGGCGAGGTCGCGGGTGGCCCGCATGCCGCCGGCCTGCAGCCGCAGGTGGACGGCGGCACGTTGGCGCTCGAAGTCCACCAGGCGGTCCAGGTCCCGTCCGCCCGACATCTCGAAGAGGAGCAGCTCCTGGGCGACTGCCGCCCGGCTGTCGGGCAGCGTGGTCCCGTCCCCTTCCCCCAGAGCCTCGTGCATCGTGCGGAGACCATCGACCACCGACACGGCCTGGTCGACCTCGGGCAAGGCCACCACGGCATCCTGGAAGCGCGCGAGACGGTCGAGGCGGTCGGGGTCGAGCATGGCGTCTGGCTCTGCGCCGTCGACAAACACCTGCAGCACGTTGTCCCCGACGAACCGCTCCGACAACCAACGGGCGTCCACCTGCAGCCGATGGCCGTCGTCCACCCGGGAGATGAGCTCCGCGTCGATGTTCATCTGACTCGCGCCCGCCCCCGCTGCGGCCATCAGCCCGAGAAAGGCCACGACCACAGGCCATGGCCGCCTTCCAGACAAGGTCGACATGGCTTCGATGGCAGCGTCGATGCTCCCGTCGACAGCGGCGACCGCGCGGGTCCAGGGCCCTTGTCGCGGGGGGCCCGACAAGCGGGCGATGGCGGCGTCATCGAGTCCGTAGGACAGAAGCACCGGCACGAGGGTCATGGCGAGGACGAGCGCGAGGGCGACGCCGACCCCCAGAGTGACGCCCATCTGGCGAAACATCGGGGTGGGGATGAAGGACAGGCTGACAAAGCCCACGAAGGTGGTGACGCTGGTGAGCAGGCAGGCCTTGCCCACGTCTGCGGCACTCGCCAGGATGGCGTCGTCGCGGTCTCTTCCGAGCATTCGTTCCTGTTCCCAGGCGCTCCAGAGGTGGATGACGTCCGAAAAACCCACCACCACGACCACCAGCGGCACAGCGGTCACCATGATGCTGAAGACGGGGTCGATGAGCGACGACAAGGCCATCGTCCACACCATCGCGAGGCCGGCGATGCCGACGCTCACGACGGCGGGCAGAAGGCGCTTGAACACCGCCATCACGGTGACGAGCAGCGCCAGCACGGACATCGGGAGGAGCCGGAAGAGGTTGTCCCAGGCCAGGTGCAGCATCTCGACGAGCAGCACAGGGAAGCCGGCACGGTGGACGCCCTGGCCGGCCAGCCCCAGCTCATCGAGCGTGTCGTCGAGGGCCTCGAGGTTGGACAGGCCTTGCTGGGCCGTGCGGTCTGGGTCGACGGCCAGCTCCACGAGAACGCTCACGCTGCGGCCATCTCGACCGACCAACACACCGCCCACACCAGCGTCGGACAGCGCAGCCTCCACCGTCCCCCCATCTGCCCAGTCCCGCACCACGATGCTGCCCTCGGCGCCTTCGATGCGCTGCGCCACTCCGATGCTGTGGGCGCCCGTGAAGCCCCCGCTCTCAATGGCAGCCGCCTCCTCGTCGAGGCTGGCGAGACGGTCGAGCAGCTCGGGGGCCAGTGGGTCGTCGACCTCGATGCCCAGCAGCACATGCTCGTCGTTGCCGAATCGCTGCGCCTGCTCGAGGTAGCGCGCGTAGTCTGGACTCTCCCCGAAGAACAGCTTCTTGAGGGTGCTCCCGATGGTCACCCGGCTGAGCGTGAGGCCCGAGGCCACGGTGACCACGGCCACCAGCAGCAGCACCGCCCTTCGCTGGCGCAACACGAAGGCGAACCAGCGGACGAAGGGGTCGGAGCGGTCGAGGGGTGCGTGGTCGGACATCGCGGGCAGCTATCCACCCTCTGGCCGGCCTTCACCACCCCTGCAGCATCCGCGGGGACCACATCGACCGGTGCAGAATGAAGGCGCCGGTCACCTCGCCCGTGGGATGCACCACGAGCGGCACGGCCGGATGGGCGATGCGGGAGCCGGGAAGCTGGAGGGGGTCGACCATCACCTCCTGCTCGAACACCAGCGCGCTGCCGCTCACGAGGGTGGGCATGGGCTGACGGTCGGGGTGGTGGTCGTTGTCCTGGGCCAGGGTGGCGTAGGAGCGCAGGCCGGGAAGGGCGCTGCCGTGCTGGCGAAGGTGCAGAAAGCGAAGCCGCACCTCGTCGAGACCGCCCGGTTCTGCCGAGATCCGGGGGTCGGCCGACCAGGCCACCCTCGCCGAGGTGTAGCTCGGGCTCGGTCGGAACAGGCTCGGGTCGCCGATGAGCACGACCGCGAACACCACCTCTCCGGAGGCGTACAGGTCGTTCCAGTGCTTTCGGGCGCGACGCAGCGTGGGGCGCATTCCGGCCCAGGTGGGCATCGAACGGGGTCGCATGCCAGGGGGCGCGCGGTCGGGTCGCGCGGCCCAGGCTGTGCGCATCCGGTGCAGCTCGGCCATCCAAGGCGTCATCGGTGCTCCGACAGAGCCGCCCGCCCGCAGTGGGCGTCGGTCACGGCGCGCAGGTCAGCGGTGCGGTCGCACAGGAGCTCGTCGAGGAAGGCGGCCACCACCACGCTGCGTCCGCCGTTGAGGCGAGTGGCGAGATCGTGCGTCCACAAGCCGTTTCGGGCCATGTCGGAGGCGGCCTCCACCACGAGCCTCGGGCGCCAGCGGGCGAGCGGGTCGAAGTCCGGGGTCCGCTCTCGCTGCCCGCGCATGATGCTGGCCATCACCACCATCGACAGCACCGGAACACCCACCACTCCCCACAGCACCATCAGGGTGACCGACTTTTCTCCGTAGAGCAGTCCCTCCATCCACAACCCGCCGAGCGTGCTGATCAGCCCGCCCAGCACGCTGAAGGCCACCACCTGCAGGCCCGCCCGACGCACCCCTTCCCAGGTGAAGGGCGGTGGCTTGGGAATGGCCACGAGCTCCAGATCGGCGTCGGCCTTCGCGAGGCGGGGGGCGATGGGGCCGCGCGAGCCCTCGAAGGTGGGGGGTGGACGGCTCTGC
>ENA-OWNT01000613-OWNT01000613.1-seawater-metagenome-genome-assembly--contig:-NODE-613-length-71529-cov-6.207734_pt1 | contig 71529 bp, 41 predicted proteins | sample MGYA00238136_ERZ651165 | MGnify/ENA primary metagenome ERZ651165 (study PRJEB26861, sample SAMN08777766) | seawater metagenome | isolation source: coastal seawater | place: USA: Florida | collected...
CGTCCTTGAGAGAGGCGGCCTGCCAGCACAGCAGGCGGCCGGCGTCGATGTTCATGGCCATCTCGGCAATCATGAAGTTGACGGCCTGGTGCATGGCGATGGGCTTGCCGAAGGCGCGGCGCTGCATGGCGTACTCCATCGAGTACTCCATGGCGGCCCGGGCGAGGCCGACCGCAGCGGCGGCGACGCTGGGGCGCGTGTAGTCGAAGGCGGCCATGGCGAGCTTCCAGCCGTCGCCTTCACGGCCAACCATGTTTTCGGCGGGCACCTCGACGTTGGTGAAGGTGATGCCGCGGGTGTCGCTGGCACGCTGGCCGAGGTTCTTCTCCTTGGCGCCCACCTCGACGCCGTCCCAGTCGGCTTCCACGATGAACGCGGTCATGCCGCCGCGGGCCTTCTTCTCGGGGTCGGTGAGGGCCACCACGAAGAACCACTTCGCCACGCCGGCGTTGGTGATCCACATCTTCGAGCCGTTGAGGATGTACTTGTCGCCCTTCTTCACGGCGGTGGTGCGCATGCCCTGCACGTCGGAGCCGGCGCCGGGCTCGGTGACGCCGTAGGCGCACATCTGCAGCTCCTCGGTCATGGGCGCGAGGTACTTGTGCTTCAGGGCGTCGCTGGCGCCGAGAATGACGGGCTGCTGGGCGAGACCGTTGGCCTCCATCGCGGTGCCGATGCCGGTGCAGCCCCAGGCCAGCTCCTCGGCGAGCAGGATGCCATCGAAGGCCGACAGCTCGAGACCACCGTGGTCGGCTTCGACATGGGTGTTCATCAGGCCGATCTCATGGGCCTTCTTGAGGACTTCCCAGGGGTATTCGCCGGTCTCGTCGTGGTGCGGGGCCGCGGGACGGATCTCGTGAAGGGCGAATTCGCGGGCGAGCTCGCGGAGCGCCTGCTGTTCGTCGGAGAGCTGGAAGGACACGGACATGGAGGGCCTCGGGTCTGGGACAACTGCGATGAGGAGGGAGAAAGGGACATGCGCATTAGCCCCCTGCCCCCCGCTGGTCACCCCGGGCTCGCCACTCGGATTCATGGCGTTACGGGCCGGGTCCTCTGGAGCAGCCATGTCCTCGCCTGTCACCATCGTGCCGACCCCGAATCCCGATGCCCTCATGTTCCGAGTGCAGGAAGTGCTCGTGCCCATGGGCACCTTCGAGTACAAGCGCGGCGACGACACCGCCGACGCTCCCCTCGCCCGCGCCCTGATGGCCTTCGACGACATCGAGCTCATCCTCATCGCCCCCCGCTTCGTGACGGTGCGCAAGCACGCCGAGAGTCGGTGGACGGAGCTCGAGAACAACGTCGAGACCACTCTGATCGACTTTCTGGGTTCCGGCGAGATGGCGGTCTTCGAAGCCCCGGAGCCCGCTGAGGCCAAGGCCGAGCGCACCGAGATCGAAAAGCAGATCCTCGAGCTGCTCGACGAGGAGATTCGTCCGGCCATCGCGATGGACGGCGGTGACGTCGCCTTCGAGGGCTTCGAGGACGGCACGGTCTACCTTCGGCTCGTGGGGGCCTGCGGCACCTGCCCGTCGTCGGTGACCACGCTGAAGATGGGCATCGAGCGCCTGCTGGTCGAGGAGATCGCCGAGGTGGAGCGGGTGGAGAATGTGGATCCACTGCCCCAGGCCCACAACCCCTACGGCCTGTAGAGCACGCGACAGGGGGTGGCAGGGGGTCGCCGTAGGCGAGACTCAGCGAAGCTGAGGCCGAGCGGCCCTGGGGAGACTCGCTTGCGAGGCTCGACAGGTCTCCAGCCGCGAGCCCCCGAATACACCCGGTCCGAGCGCAGCGAGGAGTCGCCCAGAGCAGACTCCCCTACAAGAAGGTGCGCGGACGCCAGACATCGCGGAGACGCTCCTGACTGGTGCGCAGGTGCACGGGGTCGACGTAGAGACGACTGATGGTGACGCCTTCTTCGCCGCCGTGCAGGGTGCGGGAGGCATCGGCGAGTCGGCGGGCCACAGGCTGGCCGCGTTCGACGAGGTAGAGGGCGGGCTTGGCGGGGTCGGTGGCCATGAGCATGCGACCGCGCAGAGTGGTGGCGATGACGTCGATGCCGGCGCTTCGGAGGATGTCTGCGCGCTGGCGAAGGGCGCAGTCCTCGGCGGGCTGGTGGGACTCGAAAGCAACCTTGTAGGGCTGGTTGTCGCGGATCCGACGCGCGAAGGGGGCGGGGTCGGCACGCAGCTTCGCCCACATCCAGGCGTCGTCGGTGTCGAGGTAGGCGTCGAGGTCGCCGGGAAGCCGGAATCCATCGGCCGCCACACCGTCCTCCACGTAGCGACGCAGCATCTCCTCGTAGGCCACCGACTTCTGGTGGAAGTACACCATCAAGAACATGTGGAATCGGGCCACGAGGTAGTCGTCGAAGGCGTAGAGCGCGCGGTTGTCGAGGGCGAGGCAGACCCGGCCCTGCTCATCGACGTGACGCGTGAGGCTCGAAATGAGCCAGTGGACGTCAATCTGACCGTAGCGGGCGCCGGTGTAGTAGGAGTCGCGCACGAGGTAGTCGAGCCGGTCGACGTCGAGGTCGGAGCTGATGAGCTGGGACAGGAGGGGGCGGACGTCGAAGCCGTTGTCGACGAAGAAGTCGTCGTTGACGACCACATGGGGGTTGATGAGCGCCGCGACATGCTCGGGACCGAACGGGAAGGTGCGCCGAATGGTCTCGGCGAGGTCGGTGCCGGTGAGGATGCCGATGGTGTAGTCTTCGTGATGTGCGCGCTGGTCGAGTCTCTGGGCGACAGCCTCCGGTTCGTAGGTGGTGATGCCGAGCTCGCGTAGCGGGGGCATCGCGAATTCAGCGGCGTGGCTGTAGGGCGCGTGTCCGAGGTCGTGGCAAAGGGCAGCCAGGCGGACGCAATGGCGCAGCGCCCGGCGCTTGGAGCCGGAGGTGAACGGCTGGTCGCGAAAGCACTGGTCGAAGGCCTGCCCCGCGAGGTGCATGGCGCCGAGGGAGTGGACGAAGCGCGTGTGTGTGGCCCCGGGAAAGGGATGGTGGGAGAAGCCAAGCTGACGCACGCCGCGCAGGCGTTGGACGGCCCGATGCGTCACGACGCGCTTTTCGTGCAGATCGATGCGGACGGCGCCGTGGACGGGGTCGCGAATCTCGTTGGCCGGTGGGGCGGGCTGCTCCATGGGACCTCCCAGCCGCGTGCTATGCCGGGGGCACGGGCCCGCCCACGGCAAGGCGCGGGTCGGACGGCGCGGTCGGCGAAAACGACGTCGTGGCCGTGTCTGAGGTCTGGCCTCGGGGAGTTCCCATGCCCAGGATCGATGCGCTCGGCCGCCTGCGTGCCGGCGACGTGGTAGCCCACAACAGCGGCGCCATCGCCATTGTCACCGAGTGCAATCCAGACCACTGCGAGCTGGCCTGGCTCCGCGCGACCGACCGTCCGGCCCGCTTGTCTGCCGACGAGCTCGACGCACACACCCTCGCCCTGCCCGGCAGCTTCCGGCACCGGGTCGCAATCGAGAATGAAGCACTGGAGCAGGACCTGCGCCGGCGCCCGAAGGCTGTGGCGGAGCAGTTGTTGGACACCCTCGACCGTCCCGCGACCGGCGCTGACCTCCGCCGGATGCTCGTGTCCGCGGCGGTGTGCAGCCCCAAGGAGGCCGACACCTGGTGGAATGCTCTCGTCCGCCAGCTCGAACAAGGCAGCCAGGCCCCGCTCGGGTGGGACGGCCACGCATTGTCCCTCACGGCTTCGGAGGAGACGGGCACCACCCTGGCCACGCGCTTCTCCAGGGCGCTTCCAGAAGCGCGCTACACGCTGTGGTCCGGGCTGGGTCCGACGGAGCGAGATGCGCTGATGACCGAGGTCATCGCATCTGGGGACAGCGCGGCAGCAGCCACGGTGGTGCGCCTGGCCGCGTCGGTGTCCCCAGTGCAAGCGACCGCACTCAGAGAGCGGGTGGCCCAGGGGGACGCGCGGCTTGGGGCGGCGGCGGTGCTGTGGGGTGAGACGGTCGGCGTAGAGACCATTCTGGCGCAAGGCGCAGGCCACAGAAAGCACCGTCCGCTGATTCGGCGGGTCTTCGACCATGTGCCCGTGCCGCTGCAGGAACGCCTCGCGGTGCGGCTGCTCGCGGACACGGTCACCGACGATGAGCCTGCAGCCTTGTTCCTGGTGGACCTGTTGCCATCGGGAACGGTGCCGGTGTTGCGACGACTCGACTCCCTGGTGCCCGACGACACCCGCCGCAGCGCACTGTCGGACTGGCTGGAAGAACGGATGGCGGAGTCCACGATGGAGCGGCCGATGCGGCTGTCGGACCCGCTGCTCGTGCGTCTCGCCCCCATTCCGGTGGAGCGGGTGTTCACGGTGTCGCTGGCCGTGGCCCGGGCGCTCGCACGGCGCCACGCGGAGGGCCAGTCCGGTGGCTTGGAGGGCGCCCGCTGGCGCAGCCCCGACGAGGTCCGCCTGGGCGCGCCGGAAGCCAGCAGCCCGGCGGAAGACGTGCGGGCCGCGATGCGCCGGGTGGCCGAGCTGACGCTGTCCAACCTCCCTCGAGACACCCGCCTGTCAGACGGCGACCTGCTCGCGTTGCTGCCCGGCCTGGTGCGCGACCTGCCCCCCTCCTGGAGTGCTCTGCTGGCCCGCTGCCTGTCGAGCGACCCGAACCGTCGGCCGCCCAACGGCACCGCACTGTGGGCCCTGCTCGCCCAGGCGGCGGCGAACGAAGAGGTGCGCAAGAGCGCGCCCATTCGCCTGCGCATGAGCATCGATGTGGGCCTCGACACCCACATCGGGGCCATGAAGTCGCGGAGCAACCAGACCAACCAGGACGCCTGCTGGTGGCAGAGCGAAGGCCACATCGCATTTCTCGCGCTGGCCGACGGCATCAGCGTGGCCACGGCGGGCTCCGGCGACCAGGCCGCCGCACTGCTCATGCACAGCTGCGCACGGAGCTGGGAGGCCTGGTGCGACCGCCTGCAAGACCCCCACGCCACCGAGCTCGAAGCGAGGGAATTCCTCGACGCCACCTTGGACGCCGCCAACCGCACCATCTGCACTGCGGCCAGGCGGGCGGCCGACGGCGACCTGGAGCGACACATCCCCATGGGCACCACCGCAGTGCTCGCCCTCGTGATGGGCGACCGCCTTCACCTCGCCAGCATGGGCGACTCTCGGGCGTGGCTGTCGACCGCGCTCGGCACCGCCCAGCTCACGGGCGACCAGAACCTCCGCCTGGAGTGGCTGCGCAGCTGGCAGACGCAGGAACCCGACGACCTGTCGGGCGAAGGCGGCGTGCTCACGGGCTACCTGGGCCACTTCGACCGCGACGGCCTGCCCGAGCTGCTGCCTGTCGCCCACCGTGCCTTGTCGCTGCTGCCAGGGGAGACCATCGTGCTCGGCACCGACGGCTTCTCCGACTACGCCGCCCAGGGGCCCGCCGATCTGGCGCCCCTGCTGGATGCCGCAGCCGCCTCGGGCGACCTCACCGAGGCGGCGCGGGGGCTGGTCAATGCCGCCAACCGGGGCGGCGGGGGAGACAACGTCACGGTGATGCTCGCCCGCCACCGGCGCTCCTGAAACCAGCCCTGCCCCGGCGCCGCACGACCACACTCGGCATTCGGCACGGGCCCTGAGCCAGTTAGCGCACGGGTCGCGTCCCCCACCCCCTCGGCGGAGCCCCGATGCAGCCCTTCCTCGAAGCCCTCGGTCAGCGTGTCGTGCTGTTCGATGGCGCCATGGGCACCGAGATCTACAACCGCGGTGTCTTCATCAACCGGTGCTACGACGAGGTCTCCCTCGCCGACCCCGACATGGTGCGAGACATCCACACCGCCTACCTGCAGGCAGGCGCCGAGGTCATCACCACCAACAGCTTCGGTGCGAACCGGCTGCGACTGGGCGCATTTGGTCTCGCCGACAAGATGCACGAACTCAACGTGGCCGCCGCCCGCATCGCGCGAGAGGCCGCTGGCGACCGCGCATGGGTGGCCGGCTCCATCGGGCCGATCGGTGTGCCGCTCGCACCAGTGGGCAAGGTGAGCCCGGGCGAGGCCTTCAGCGCCTTCCGCGACCAGGCGGCAATCCTAGCCGAGAATGGCGTCGACTTCATCATTCTCGAGACCTTTGACCAGCTCGGTGAACTCTGGCAGGCCGTCCGTGGTGTGCGTGCGGCCACCCAGCTGCCCATCGTGGCGAGCGTCACCTTCCGCAGCGAAGGACTCGCCCACGCCAAGGTGGGGGGCCTGTCCCCCGCCGATGTGGCGAAGCGGCTGTCGGCCTGGGACATCCAGGCGCTCGGCGTCAACTGCGCCCTCGGCCCCCGCGGCATCCTCGACGTGGTGGACGCCCTGGTGCCCCTCGTCGACCTGCCGGTCATCGCGCAGCCCAACGCCGGCTACCCCCAGGTGGTCGACGGCCGCACCATCTTCCTGACCGGCTCCGAGTACATGGCCGAATACGCGCGCAGGCTCGCGCGCAAGGGCGTACGCGGTGTGGGCGGCTGTTGTGGCACCACGCCGGCGATGATCAAGGAGATGCGGGTCTTCCTGCGCTCGATCTCCCCCGCCCACCAGGGGCCGGTGAGCGCGCCCGTGGTGCAGGACACCACCGAGCCCGACACCGGCGAGGTGCCTGTTCCGGCAGAGGAGCGCAGCGAATTCGCCCGCCGCATCGCCTCCGGAAAGTTCGTGGTGTCGGTCGAGCTCGACCCGCCCCGGGGCATCAATCCACGCCACGCGGTGGAGGGCGCGGCGTTGCTCTACCGTGCGGGCGTCGACGTGGTGAACATCGCCGACGGTCCCCGCGCAGTAGCCCGGATGGGTCCCACCGCACTGTCCCAGCTCGTGCGCGCCCGGGTGCCGCCAATGGAGACGGTGGTCCATTACTGCTGCCGCGACCGAAACCTGCTCGGTATGCAGATGGACCTCTTGGGCGCCCATGCACTGGGCCTCCGCAACATCCTGGCGGTCACCGGTGACCCCCCGAAGATGGGCACCTACCCCGATGCCACCGCCGTCTTCGACATTGACAGCATCGGCCTCATCTCCTTCATCCAGCTGCTCAACCGCGGGCTCGACTTCTCGGGCCAGCCCATCGGCGGCAAGACCGCCCTCTTCGTCGGTGCAGGCTGCAATCCGGGCGCCGTCGACCTCGAGCTGGAGTCCGACCGCTTCCTGCGCAAGGTCGACGCCGGGGCCGAGTTCTTCTTCAGCCAGCCCGTCTTCGACGAAGCACTGCTGGAGCGCTTTTTGAGCCGCACCGACGCAGCCGCTGAGGTGCCCTTCTTCGTAGGCATCATGCCGCTGGTCTCGGTGCGCAACGCCGAGTTCCTCCACAACGAGGTGCCCGGGATGCAGATCCCCGACGTGGTGATGCGCGCGATGCGGGCTGCCGGAACCCGCGACGCACAGCGCGAGGTGGGCATCCAGGTGGCCCGCGAGGCGCTGCTGGCGTGCAAGGCCCATCCCCGCATCCGGGGCGTCTACGTCTACCCGCCCTTCGGCAGCTACCGAGCCGTACTCCGCCTACTGGAGGGGATCCTCGAAGCTCCCGACGATGCCGACACGATCGCCCCGCCCGACCTGCCGCGAAAGAAGAAAAAGCGGGCACGTTCCTGACACAGTCTGGTTCCAAAGGGGGGGTGTCAGGGAGCTGTAAGGATCCGTCTGGACGGCAATTCCAGCCAAGCGGTTCCGGAGCGCGCGGTGCCTGTCCAGAGCGCCGTCGCCGTGGGGCACTCGCAACAATCAGGTTGACGACCGCCCCACTTTGGTTAGCCAGCGCCGTCCACAGCCGACCTGTCGGCACGGCCGGCCATCGAACGCCCTTCACAGTTGTGAGGAATCACCATGAACGCAGTCTTCTCCCGCTCCATCTCCATCCTCTGCGGCGCTGCTCTCATCGCGCTGTCCACCACCGGCACCGATGCCCTCGCCAAGAAGAAGAAGAAGGCGAAGAAGGACAAGGGCGACAAGGCCCCCGCCGAGATCGTCGAGATCGGCGTCTCCGCCATCGACAACGTCTTCATGCCCGCCAAGGACATCCTCGACGGCCTCAACAGCGCCACCGAGTCCCTCAACAGCGTGAACGCCAACATCGTCAAGGCCATGGGCCTCGGCGAGGACAGCTCCGTCGCCGACGCCATCGCCCTCATGAAGGAGAAGGCTGGCGGCAAGTTCAAGGTCGACGTCAAGGACTTCAAGCCCGCCGTCTCCGTCGCTGACGACGCTGGCGACGACGTGAAGGCCGCTGTTCAGGCCATCAACGACGGTGCCCAGGCCATGGGCGACGCCATCAAGACCCTCGCTGGCATCCCCGAGAAGGCCAAGGCCGTCGTCGACGCCGCCAAGGCCGTGCCCTCGACCGCTCCCGCCGCCCTCAAGGAAGCCGGTCTCAAGCCCACCGAGATCCCCGGCAAGCTCAAGGCCATCGGCGGCAACGTCAAGGCTGTGGGTGGCATCCCCGGCGCTGCCAAGGACACCATGGACGCCGCCAAGGCCAACGTCGAGCTCATCAAGGGCCTCGCTGGCTGAGCGATGACTCGCTCGGGGTGCCTCGGCACTCCAAGACAAGGCCGCCTTCGGGCGGCCTTCGTCGTTCTTGATGTTGGCGGGTCGTTCTCGGGGGCGTTCCGGGCGGCGCGATGCCGCGAGGACCGATCGGTCCGTGCGGTAAGCTGCCGCCGATGCCCCCGACCGACCTCTCCCCCGGACATCGCCTCGGCGACGTGACCCTGGACACGCTGCTGCAGGCGCGTGGCGGTCTGTCCACCTGGCGGGGGTTCAGGACCGACGGGTCCACCGTGGTGGTGAAGCTTCTCGATGAGCTGGACCGTGGGGTCGTGCGCGCGATGCAGCGGGCGTTTCGCCGCACCCATGGACTTCGCCTGCAGGGAGTGCCGGGCCCGGACGCCCTGCACATCGACGGCGAGCCGGTGTATGTGCTTCGCCCTTGGGCCCAGGGGGTCCCCCTCCTGGATGCCATCCGAGAGTGTCCGCCAGGGGCCCGGGTGGAGCGCGCACTGCATCTGGGCGCCTTGCTGTGCGAGCGACTCGCGGCCATGCATCGAGAGGGCCTGGTACACGGGAACCTCGGCACGGGAAATGTGTGGGTCACTCCCGAAGACGACGTGCTCATCACCGATCTGGGGAGTTCACTTCGCCGCGCGCTGCCGGGGGCCGACGCCTCTCCAGGCCGCCTGCCCCCTCGCTCACCCGAGGAGATGGGCGGCGGCGCCCCCAAGCCGGCCACCGACGTGCTGGCGGCGGGCGCCTTGATCTACGCCGCCCTCGCGCCCGCGCCCTCCGACGCCACCGACCACACGGTCCCTTGGGGCAGCACCGCGCGACAAGCCCCGCCCGGACTCGCCATCCGCGTGCGCGAGGTGCCCCGACGCCTGTGCCGGCTGCTCGCTCGCACCCAGGCCCTCGATCCCGCCGACCGACCATCTGCCGCCGAGCTGGCTGAGCGCCTGGCCGACCCCCGCATGCCTGTCGAGCCTGCGCCCCTGCCCCCTTGCCCGGCCAGGGTCGGACAGGCCGACGTCTACGAAGAGGCCGTGAGCCACCTGCGCGGCGAAGGCCCCCGCCTGCTCGTTCTGCATGGCCCGGCGGGATCTGGACGCCGACGTCTCACGGATGCCGTCTGCCGCTCCCGTCTTCGCTCGGGGCGCCCGATGATTCGGGTATCCGCACGCCGAGATGAGACCGGCAGCCTCATCGTCTCCACGCTGCGCCGGCTCGTGGGCAGCGACCAGCACGCAGCGCGCCGGCAGCGGCTCCTCCGCGACGTGACAGCCCCCCTCGCGACCCTCTGGCCCGAGCTCGTGCCTGCGAGCGCCCGAAAGACCGGCCACCACGACGTCAACCAGATCCTCGACGCAGCCACCACGGTCGCGCGCAGGGCCTCGGATGACCGACCCACCGTGTGGGTGATGGAGCGGCTCGAGGACGCCGACCCGATGAGCCTCCGGTGGCTTCGTCGCCTGGCCGAGGCCCGAGACGCCGACCTGGAGGTCATCGGCCTGTTCGACGACCGGTGGCAGACCGACGAGCTGGCCCGCCTGCTCACCCGGCTCTCGGGCCACACAGCCGTCGCGAGCATCGGCCTGCGGGACGTCTCCCCACCGTCCGCCAACCTCATCAGCCAGCTCCTCACCCGGGCGCTTCCAGAAGCCGACCGCCCCCAGATCATCGAGCACGGCCCTTCGCTGTCCCCTGCCCGCGTGACAGAGATGGCCCACGCGGCCCTGGCGCGATGGCGAGGCGAGCCAGAAGCCAAGCCCGATGTGGGCGCGACGGTGTTCGCCATCGCCCAGACACTGCCGGTGGCCGCACTCGAGGCTCTGGAGCTGGATCCCCGGGAGCTGGTGGACCGCGGCATCGCGGTTCCAGCGCAGCCAGGCTGGGTGAGCGCCGCGCACGAAGGCATCGTCGAGCTGGGCCGCCGCGGTCTGCACAGGCGGGACAAGCTGGCCGAGCGGTTGGGAGACGCACTCGTGCAGATGGGTGCGGGGGCCGAGCTGGTCGCAGGGGTGCGCCTGCACACCGCCGAACCGAGCCGGACCGTGGCCGTGAAGGCCGCCATCGCGGCGTGGGAGGACCACCGCACCGAGGATGCCCGTCGCTGGCTGCATGTCACCGAGCGACTGCGTCGAGATCCGGCCGACCCCGCCTACATTTCACTCCGGCCCACACTGGCACGGGTGCGCACAGAGGTGGCCCACAGCAACGCCGACGCCGCGCCCCGCCCCGAGCTGCTCCAACAAGCCGAGCGTCGGGCCCGCACACCCGCCGAAAAGGCCGAACTGCACGCTGCAAGGGGACTCCTGAGCCTGCGGGCAGGACATCCCGAGGCAGCGGTGGCCGCGTGGCGGGCGGGAGCTGCAGACCCCGCGGCCAGCCTCGGCGCCCGGGCCAGGTGCGCAGGCCTGCTGTTCGACCACACCCTCGGAGCTGGACAGGTGGTGTCGGCGGGACAGGCCAACCAGGTCACGCGCCGCCTGTGCCACGAGGCGGAGGCCGCGCCCGCCATGCGCCGCTCGGCTGCTTTGCAGTCGGCGCGCTATTCGCTGGCACAAGGGGAGCCAGGAGCCGCACTTCAGGGACTCAACGAGTGGTTGGTGGGCCGCGCCCAGGACGACGAGGCCATCCAACTGCTCCGGGCCGAAGCCGCCCTGCAGTCCGGACGGCAGGCCACAGCGCGACAGGCCCTCCACCGTGTGCTCGACCAGAACCCGCTGCATCCCGAGGCCCTCACCTTCCTGGCGATGCTCGCCCTCGATGGAGGCGACACCCGTGCAGCCATCCGCGCACATCGCCGCTTGCAGCAGGTGGACAGCCATGGCGCCTGGCAGGTCCCGCTCCGGCTCCGGCTCACCGTGGCCCAGGGCGACCATGCCCAACTCCAACCGCTCCTGGGCGCCGCCGCTCCCACCCGACGCCCCGACCACCGGGCCGCTTGGATGACCGCCAGCCTCGACGTCCTGCGCATCGTCCGCGAACCCGCGATTCGCCTCGCTCGCGTCGAGGAGGCCCGAAGGCGAGCCGCGTCCAGTCCTTTCGCCGACCTCCACATCGCCCTGGCCTGGCACCTGCTCGACGACGGCAACACCAGCGGGGCCGCCGCGCGGGCCACCACCGCCGAAGACCTCGCCCGGCACCTCAGCGATCCCGGCCGCACCCTGCGGGCCCGCCTGCTCCACTCCGCCGCCACCGGAGTAAGCGCCGGCGCCTGGAGCTACCTGATGGAGCGGGCGCGAGGGGTCGGGTGGCTGCCCCTGCTCGCCGACGCCCTCGAGCTGTCCGTGCTCGTCTCCCGCCGCCACCAGGCCCAAGATGGCGTGGCAGCGGCCATTCGCGAGCTGAGCGACCTCGCGCTGGCCGGTCCCGACCACGGCCTCGCAGCCCGTGCCACCCGCCTCGCGAAGGGGTCCTGAACTCGGCCACACGGGCCTGTAGACTTCACTGCTACAATGGGGTCGGCGAAAGGAGCCCCCCATGTCCCCGTCCGTTCTCCGCGTCTCCTCCTTGTTCTGCGCGGTGCTCCTGTCCGCCGCCTGCCGCACGCCACCCAAGGAGGGCACCGACACCGCGGGCCTCACCGACGGGTCCGGCGAAGACAGCGATGGCGACGGCTACACGGGGTCAGACGACTGCGACGAGTCAGACCCTGCCATCCACCCGGGCGCCGAGGAGCTCTGCAACGGCGTCGACGACAACTGCGATGGGCAGGTCGATGAGGGCGTCACCTCCACCTGGTTCGCGGACAGCGACGGCGACGGCTTCGGCGATGCCACCGCACCCACCGAGGCCTGCGAGCCCAGCAGCGGCCAGGTCGCGAATGCCGAGGACTGTGATGACGCCGACCCCGACAGCTTTCCCGGGGCGACCGAGCTGTGCGACCTCGTCGACAATGACTGCGACGGCGACATCGACGAGGACGGCCGCACAATCTGGTACACCGACGCCGACGACGACGGCTACGGCGACCCCGCCTCCGCCACCGAGGACTGTGCTCCGGATGTCGGTTGGGTGGCCGACGGCACGGACTGCGACGACGCCGACCCTGACGTGCATCCCGGTGCCACCGAGGTCTGCAACGAGGTCGACGACGACTGCGACGATGAGACCGATGAGGGCGTCACCCTGGTGTTCTTCGTCGACGCCGACTCCGATGGCTGGGGCGACCCCGGGGCCACGACCGACGCCTGCTCGGTGCCCGGTGGCTACGCCGAGCTACCGGGGGACTGCGACGACGCCAACGACGCCGTGCACCCCGACGCCACCGAGATCTGCAACGAGATCGACGACGACTGCGATGGCGACATCGACGACGACGACGCCAATCTCGACGCCTCCACCGGCCTCACCACCTGGGCCGACGTCGATGGCGACGGCTACGGCGACGCCAGCGCAAGCAGCGCCGCCAGCTGCACCGTCCCCAGCGGCCGGGTGGAGGACGCCACCGACTGCGACGACTCCGACGCCGCCGTCCACCCTGCCGCCACCGAGGTCTGCAACGAGCTCGACGACGACTGCGACGGCGACATCGACGACGACGACAGCAGCGTCGACACGTCCACCGGCCTCACCACCTGGGTGGACGGCGACGGCGATGGCTACGGCGATCCCAGCTCGACCAGCGCGTGGTCCTGCGACGTGCCGAGTGGTCGCGTCGACGACGACACCGACTGCGACGACACCGACGCGGCCATCCATCCCGGCGCCACCGAGATCTGCAACGCGCTCGACGACGACTGCGACGGCGACATCGACGACGACGACAGCAGTCTCGACACCTCCACCGCCTCCACCTGGTACGCCGACGCCGATGGGGATGGCTACGGCGACGCCTCGTCCACCATGGTCGCCTGCGACGAGCCCTCCGGCTACGGCACCGACGACACCGACTGCGACGACTCCACCGCCCTGTCCAGTCCCGATGGTGTGGAGCTCTACGACGGCGAAGACAACGACTGTGACGGGGATGTCGACGACGACCTCTACAAGGGCACCGGCTCGGATGGCGCTCTGTCGGTCACCACCACCACCGATCTGAGCACCGATGCGAGCGGCACCCGCACCGTGGCCGACGCCGTGGCCTACTCGGTGTCCGCCATCTCGAGTGCCACCCTCACACTCGACAGCACGGCCTCCGGACTGTCCGCCGGCGACGAGGTGCTGCTGGTCAACCTCCAGGGCTCCGACACCTCCAACAGCAGCGTGGGCGCCTACGAGTTCGCCAGCGTGGAGAGCGTGAGTGGCAGCACCGTCACCCTCATGCAAGCGGTGACCGAGACCTACGGCGAGTCGTCCAACAGCGACCTCACCGACCAGACCATCGTGCTGCAGCGCGTTCCCCACTACACCGACGTCACGGTGGCAGCCTCGGCCGTCCTCACCAGCGGCGCCTGGGATGGGTCCACCGGCGGCATCGTGGCCTTCCGCGCCACCGGCACCGTCGACATCGCCTCCACCGGTGCTGTGGTCGCGGACGAGCTCGGCTTCGAAGGGGGCGCCACCGGGACGTCCAACAACTGCGACGCCTACCAGGGGGAAAGCTACGCAGGCCTCGGCGATGGCGACGGCGACGGCGCCTGCACCGCCTACAACGAGAGCTATGGCCACTGGGCCGCAAATTACGGCGGCGGCGGCGCGCACATCACCGGGGCGGGCGGCGAGTTCGCAGGCGGCGCGACCGACGGCGACTCCTGGACCGGCGGCAGCGCCACCCCGCCCTACGCCGGAAACACCTACGGCTCGGCCGACCTGAGCGACCTGTTCTACGGCTCCGGCGGCGGCGGCGTGTGGAACGGCGGCACCGACGGTGCGGGAGAGAACCCAGGTCCCGGCGGAGATGGTGGTGGCATCGTGATCATCGGGGCCGACGCTCTGGTCACCAACGGCAGCGAGGCCGTCACCAGCTACGGCGGCACCACGCCCTACTGGGCCTGGGGCACCTGGACCTACGGCGCAGGCGGGGGCGCAGGCGGCACCATCTGGCTGCAGGTCGACAGCCTCACACTTGCGGCCGACTCGGTGGACGCCTCGGGCGGCTTCGGCGAGTCCTCCCATATCCGGGCAGGCGGAGACGGCGGTGAAGGACGCGTGCGCATCGACTGTGTCACCTGCAATGGGTACAGCCACGGCAGCACGACGGCCGAGACCGAGCTGGACAGCGCCTCCGAGCCCGACCCCGGTCACTCCGAGGTGCCGGGCTGAGGCTCAGCGTCGGGCAGACTGTCCGGCGCCGGAGACATCGCGGTAGACGGCCTTGGCGGGAACGCTGAGCAGCTGGTCGTCTTCGATGAGGTAGCCGGTCAGCGCGCCACCGTAGACGCAGCCCGTGTCGAGCCCAAGCGTGTGGGGGCGGTGGTCCTGCAGGCCGCGGATGGCGTCGTGGCCGTAGATCACGCGCTCCGCCCGGGTCCAGCCTTCCCACCAGAAGGGGTGGGCCTCCGTGCTGTCGTCGGGCCAACGGCGCACCACGATGGCCGTGCTGCGGGTGGTCCCCTCGAGACCGCGCTCGGGGTTCAAGCCCGCGTGAACGACCGTGTAGCCGGCTTCTTCACGAAACAGCGGCAGTCCCTCCAGCCACCTCCAGGCGGCCTTGGGCAGTCCCATCGTCTTGAAGCGCTTGGGACGGGCGAGCATCGCCGCATCGTGGTTCCCGAGAACACCGACTGCGCCAACGTCTTCAAGGATCCGCCACACACCGGCGGGGTCGGGTCCCTTCGTGAACACATCGCCCACGACCACCACCCGATCCGCCTGCGCACGGTCCAGCAGCTCGGCCAGCTCCGCGCTGCAACCATGGATGTCGCCCACGACTAGGCGTCGAATGTGGCCTCCGCACCGGCCTTTCCGATGTCCTGCAGGCTCACCACGCGCAGCTCATCGGCCCGGAGCGACCGGATGGCAGCCACCACGGCACGGGCGCCACGAAGGGTGGTGATGCACGGCACCCCGAAGCGCAAGCCGGCCAGGCGCATGGCGGCTTCGTCGTAGATGCCCTTGCGGCCCAGCGGGGTGTTGATCATGAGCTGCACACGGCCATTCCGGACGTGGTCGACGATGTCGGGACGTCCCTCGCGGACCTTGAAGACAGTCTCCACGGGCACGCCCAGGCGGCGAATCTCGCGGGCGGTGCCGGAGGTGGCCATGAGCTTGAAGCCGAGGCTGTAGAGCGGACCCGCGATGTCAGCGAGGGCGGGCTTGTCGGTGTCGCGCATCGACAGGAACACGCAGCCTTCGCTCGGCAGCGACATGCCCGCGCCGATGAGCGCCTTCGCGTAGGCCTCGCCGAAAGAGCGCCCGACCCCCATCACCTCGCCGGTCGACCGCATCTCGGGGCCGAGCACGACGTCTTCGACCGTGAAGCGGCGCCACGGGAAGACCGGTGCCTTGATGAAGTGCAGTCCCGCGCCCCAGGGCTCGAGGGGACCGATGTCCTTGAGCTTCTCACCGATGCAAAGGCGGGTGGCGAGGCGCGCGAGGGGCACGCCGGTGGCCTTGGACACGTAGGGCACGGTGCGGGACGCGCGGGGGTTGACCTCCAGCACGAACAGCTTGTCGTCCTGAACGGCGTACTGGACGTTCATCAGGCCGACCACACCCAGGCGCAGGGCGATGCGGCGGGTGGCGTCCTCCATCTCGGCCCGCACCTCGGGACGCAGCGCTTCGGGCGGAATCACGCAGGAGGAGTCGCCCGAGTGGACCCCCGCCTCCTCGATGTGCTCCATCACGCCGGCGATGTAGACGTCGTGGCCGTCGGCCAGAGCGTCGACGTCGTACTCCACGGCGCCCGACAGGAAGCGGTCCATGAGGACGGGGTGCTGCTCGCTGACCTCGAGGGCTTCGTCGAGCGCGGCCTGGAACTCCCGCTCATCGAAGCAGATGGCCATCGCGCGTCCGCCGAGCACGTAGGAGGGGCGCACCAGGAGCGGAAAGCCCATCTCCTTGGCGGCAGCCTCGGCCTCTTCGCGGTTGTTGACCATCGCGCCGGCGGGCTGGCGCACCCCGAGCTCGTTCATCAGCGAGTTGAAGCGCTCGCGGTCCTCGCACAGGTCGATGGCGTCGGGCGTGGTGCCGAGCACGGGGCCGATGCGGTGGGCGAGCTTGAGGGGGGTCTGTCCTCCGAACTGGAGGATGACGCCACGGGGCTTCTCGCGGTCGAGCACCCCTTGCACATGCTCGGCGCTGACGGGCTCGAAGTAGAGCTTGTCGGAGGTGTCGTAGTCGGTGGACACCGTCTCGGGGTTGCAGTTGACCATCACGCTGGTGAGGCCGGCATCGCGCACGGCGAAGGCGGCGTGGCAGCAGCAGTAGTCGAACTCCAGGCCCTGGCCGATGCGGTTGGGACCATTGCCGAGAATGACCACGCGGTCGGCTTCTTCGTCGCCCGCCTCGTCCTCGTCCTCGTAGGTGGAGTAGAGGTAGGGGGTGTGGCTCTCGAACTCGCCCGAGCAGGTGTCCACCCGCTTGTAGACGGGGTTGATGTCGTCGGCCTGGCGACGGGCGCGGACGGCGGCCTCGTCGGTGGCGAGGATGCGGGCGAGGTGCTCGTCGGGGAAGCCCAGGCGCTTGGCCCGGCGCAGCTCGGCGGCGGAGACATCGGTGAGAAAGCGCCCCTCGAGGCTGCTCTCCATCGCCACAATCTCCTGCATCTCGAACAGGAACCAGCGGTCGATCTTGGTGATGGCGTGGATGTCGGAGGGGTCCTGGCCGCGGCGCAGGGCCTCGAACAAGGCGGCCATGCGGTCGGGGGTGGGAATCGCGAGGCGCTCACGCAGGGTCTGTTCGTCCCACGCACGGGCGTTGGGGTAGCCGCCCTCGAGGCTGGAGATGGCCTTGAGCAGCGACTCTGCGAAGGTGCGGCCAAGTCCCATCACCTCGCCCACGGCCTTCATCTGGGTGCCGAGGGTGCGGTCGGCGCCGCGGAACTTCTCGAAGTTCCAGCGCGGAATCTTCACCACCACGTAGTCGAGGGTGGGCTCGAAGCAGGCCGGCGTGACCTTGGTGATGTCGTTGGCGATCTCGTCGAGGGTGAGGCCCACGGCGAGCTGCGCGGCAATCTTTGCGATGGGGAAGCCGGTGGCCTTGCTGGCCAGGGCGCTCGACCGGCTCACCCGGGGGTTCATCTCGATGACGATGACGTGGCCGGTGTCGGGGTCGACCGCGAACTGCACGTTGGAGCCGCCGGTCTCCACGCCGACCGCCCGGAGCACATGCAGCGCCTGGTCGCGGAGCACATGGTACTCGCGGTCGGACAGGGTCATGGCGGGGGCGACGGTGATGGAGTCACCGGTGTGAACACCCATGGGGTCGACGTTTTCAATGGAGCAGACGATGATGGCGTTGCCGTTCTTGTCGCACATCACCTCCAGCTCGTACTCCTTCCAGCCCAGGATGCTTCGCTCGATGAGCACCTGGCGGATGGGGGACAGGTGGAGGCCGCGGCTCACGATGTCGCGGAACTCGTCGCGGTTGTAGGCGACGCCGCCGCCTTCTCCGCCGAGGGTGAAGCCGGGACGGATGATGGCTGGCAGGCCGATCTCGTCGAGCAGGGAGTCGGCTTCCGTCATGGTGGTGGCCACGCCGCTGGGCGCCACCGACAGGCCCTCTTCGATCATCTTCTCCTTGAAGAGGAGGCGGTCTTCAGCGACCTTGATGGCATCGGGACGGGCACCGATAAGCTCGACGTCGAACTCCTCAAGCACCCCGGCCTCGTGCAGCTCGATGGCGAGGTTGAGGGCCGTCTGGCCGCCGACCGTGGGCAGGATGGCGTCGGGCCGCTCCTGGGCGATGACCTTGCGCGCGAAGGGCAGGGTGAGCGGCTCGATGTAGGTGGCATCCGCCATGTCCGGGTCGGTCATGATGGTGGCCGGGTTGCTGTTGAGCAGCACCACTCGGTAGCCGAGCTGGCGCAACACCTTGCACGCCTGGCAGCCGGAGTAGTCGAACTCGCAAGCCTGTCCGATGACGATGGGGCCGGACCCCAGGACGAGAATGGTCTGGATGTCAGTGCGGCGGGGCACGGGCACTCCTGGGCCAGGGGGACGCGTGGCTGGGCGGATAACCGTCTCCTTCGCTCGGACCGCCCGGTTCAACGGGAAGTCACACAGCCGACCAAGTCTTGAGAATGGTCACCCCACCGCCATTTTCAGTGAATGCTCGGAATCGTCACCCGGGGTTGACAGCCTTCGGACAGCGGGACAGTCTGACCGGACTCGGAGGCTCCATGCGCGCGCGTTCCACCGTCTTTGTCGGCACCACCCTCGCCGTCCTCGGCTCCGGCTGCTCCACGCTGAGCGGCAAGTGGGTCGGCTCCTGCGAGTACGGCGACGCCCGCTATGGCTACACGTCCGCCATCACAGTGCAGATGGAAGACGGCACGGGCTCCGATGTCGCTGGCGACGTCAATCTCGACATGTTCGACGGGCGCACCTTCAAGGGACGGGTGAGCGGACTGCGCAGCGATACCTGGCTGGAGATGGACGGCACCTTCCAGCAGGAAGACGGCGAGTGGAAGCTCACCCTGAACGGCGACATCGGCGAGGACGTGATCGAAGGCGACTGCGGACTCATCGTGCCGCTCGGCGCCGGCTCGCTGTCTGGAGACCTCACCCTGGAGCGGTGAGGCCCGGCTTCAGGTCGCGAGCTCGAGGAAGCGCTCCAGCACGAGATGGGCGCTGTCGTGGGGACCGGGGCTCGCCTCGGGATGGAACTGCACTGCCGCCACTTTGAGCCCGGTGTGTCGGAAGCCCGCCACGGTGCCGTCGTTGAGGTGGGTGTGGGTGACCTCGCCGCCGGTCTGCTCCAGCGAGTCGCGGTCGACGCAGAAGCCGTGGTTCTGGCTCGTGATCTCCACCTTGCCGGTGAGCTCGTCGCGCACGGGGTGGTTGGCGCCGCGGTGGCCGAAGGGCAGCTTGTAGGTGCCGGCGCCGAGGGCGAGCGCGAGGAGCTGGTGGCCGAGACAGATGCCGGCGAGGGGCTTCTTGCCGACGACCGCCTTGATCTGCTCGATGACCTCGGGCAGGGCGGCCGGGTCGCCGGGACCGTTGCTGAAGAAGATGAGGTCGGCGTCGGTCATCCACTCCTCTGCAGACGCGCTCAGGGGGACCTCGCGGACCGCGCATCCGGCCTGGGCCAGCAGGCGGCCGATGTTGCGCTTTGCCCCACCATCGACGAGAGTGACGCGCAGGCGCGGGTTGTCGGGGTAGTGGGTGACCTTGCTGGCGGTGCGGGACACCTCGTTGGCGAGCGCGCGTCCTTCCATGCCGGGCCAGGCCTTCAACAGCTGCAACAGCTCCTCGCGCGAGGTGCCGTCAGTGCTGACAACAGCCTTCATGGCGCCCTTGTCGCGGATGTGACGGACCAGCGCCCGCGTGTCGATGCCCTGCAGACCGGGGACGCCTGCCTTGCGCAGCCAGGTGTCGAGCCCACCCGTCGCCCGGAAGTTGCTCGGACGGCGAGACAGCTTGCGGACCACGAAGCCGGCCACATGGACCATCGCGCTCTCGTCGTCTTCGTCGTTGACCCCGTAGTTGCCGATGTGCGGCGTGGTCATCGTGACGATCTGCTCGCGGTAGGAGGGATCGGTGAGAACCTCCTGATAGCCAGTCATTGCGGTGTTGAAGACCACCTCGCCAACCCGCGTGCCGCGCGCCCCGAAGGCCTCGCCCGCAAAGCTGCGCCCGTCTTCCAGCAGAAGAATGCCACCCATGGTTCCGCTCCTCTGAAGCACCTCGGACGTCGCCACCAAGGTGCGCGGGAGCGCTATCGCATCGCGACGAGCGTGGAACGGTCGTGTCGAGATTGCCCCATGACGGTTAGGGCGCCGCGACAAGGAGGCCACCATGGCCAAGAAAAAGGGCGGCGCTGGCCTGTCCGTGCCCTTCGACCGGGTGCGCAACATCGGTATCGCCGCACACATCGACGCCGGCAAGACCACCCTCACCGAGCGGATCCTCTTCTACACGGGCGCCTCGCACAAGATCGGCGAGGTGCACGACGGTGCGGCCACGATGGACTTCATGGCCGAAGAAAAGGCCCACGGCATCACCATCGGCAGCGCCGTCACCCAGTGCCCGTGGAAGGAGCACCTCATCCAGGTGGTCGACACGCCCGGGCACGTCGACTTCACCATCGAGGTGGAGCGCGCCATGCGGATCCTCGACGGCGCGGTCATCGTGATGGACGGCGTGCGCGGCGTGGAGCCCCAGACCGAGACCGTGTGGCGACAGGCCAGCCGCTTCGAGATCCCGCGGGTGGTGTTCGTCAACAAGATGGACCGTCCCGGCGCCGACCTGCAGCGCAGCATGGACAGCATCGAAAAGCGGCTGGGCGGCCACCCCGTCCCGGTGTGCGTCCCCCTCCCCGACGACCTCACCGTGATGGACCTCATCCGCGGCGAGCTGGTCTCCTTCTCGGGCGACCGCGGCGTGAACGTCACCCGCAGTCCCATCCCGGCCCACCTCGAAGACGACTACCAGGAGTACCGGGAGACCATGCTCCTGGCCTGCGCCGAGGAGGACCCCGAGCTCGAAGACCTCGTGCTCGAAGAGGCCGACATCCCGATGGAACGCATCGTGGCGGCCCTCCGCTCGGGCACCATGGCCGGCCGCATGCACCCCGTCTTCGGTGGCAGCGCACTGCGCAACTGGGGTGTGCAGCCCCTGCTCGACGGCGTTCTCGCGCTCCTTCCCAACCCTCTGGAGCGTCCGCCGGCCATTGCCCGCAACGCCAAGACCGACGAAGAGGCCCTCGTCGAGATGACGCCCAACGGCAGCCTCGTCGCCCTGGCGTTCAAGGTGCAGCTGTGGGACGGGCGCCGCCATGTGTTCGTGCGCATCTACCGGGGCCGCATCGACCCAGGCCAGACCGTGGTGCTGTCCGGACGCGACCAGAAAGAGCGGGTGGCGCGTATCTTCGAGGTCAACGCCGGCAGCAAGAACCGCGCGAACGGTGCCTCGGCAGGTCAGATCGTGCTGCTCGCCGGTCTGCGTCACGCCACCACGGGTGACACCTTGTGCGCGGAGGAGGCCCCTGAGCTGCTGCTGGAGCGGATCGACACCAAGGAGCCCGTGCTCGGCCTCGCCATCGAAGCCCAGAGCTCATCCGAGGAGGAAAAGCTCCTCGAAGTGCTCGGAAAGATCTGCGAAGAAGACCCCACCGTGCGCTTTGTCGAGGACAAAGACACCGGCGAGCGCGTCCTCCGCGGCATGGGTGAGCTCCACCTTCAGATCATCTTCGAGCGCATCGAGCGGGAGTACGGCCTGAAGGTGCGGGCCGGTCGGCCCTCGGTCATGACCCGCGAGACCATCGGTGGGTCGGGCAAGGGCGACGTCACCATCGACCGCATGCTGCACATCGGCGACACCCCCATGCCGCTGAAGGCACGGTGTGTCGCGGAGGTCGAGCCCCAGCCGCGCGACGAGGGCATGGCCGTGGAGGTCGAGCCCACCGTCCTTCCCGCCGGCATGGCGCTGTCCGAAGCCCAGCTCGAAGCGGTCCAGGCCGGGGTCAACGACGCCACGATGGCCGGTCCTTCCGAGGGTGCGCCGCTCCAGGATGTCGCGGTCCGACTCACCCAGGTGCAGCTATTCGCCGAAGGCAGCACGCCGCAGGCCCTGCGCATCGCCGCCAGCCAGGCCGTCCGGGAAGCCATGATGAAGGGGGGTGGCCTCGTGCTGCGTCCCCTCATGAAGGTGGAGGTCGTCGTTCCCGACGAGAACCTCGGTGGCGTGCTCGGCGACCTGCAGTCCCGCGGGGCGTCCATCACGGGCCAGGAAAGCGAGATGGGCACCAGCACCATCCACGCCGAGTGCGGCCTGCACAAGGTGCTCGGCTACACCACTCAGCTGCGCAGCATGACCCGCGGACGCGGCCAGTTCACGATGGAGTTCGACCGCTTCGACGTGGGTTGAACAGCGTCGTATCGGCCATTCTCGCTATCTCGGCACGCAGCGCACGGTGGACTCTCGCGCACAGGTGACCTGGCAGGCGGCCCGGTCCTCGCGGGAGGCGCCCCGGTCGGAGAGCCAGCTGTCCACAGCGAGGCAGATCTCCTCGCGGCCCTTTTCGGACATCTTCCAGGCCGTGCCGACGTAGTCGAGCGCCAGTCCGCCGTAGCAGTCCTCATCGGGCAGGTCGGCGAAGCAGATCTGGGAGTCGGCGAGGCTCGGTTCCTCGAAGCAGCTCAGCCGGGCTTTGTCTACCGCGACCTCTCTGCAGGTTCGCTGGTCGGGCTCCGCACCCAATGCCCCCAGAGTGCCGGCGGTGCGCATCACCTGGAGGTCTGCACCGGCCTGGAGCGTCTCGCCGAGTCGTTCGGTCGCGAGCTTTCTGGCCGCCCCCTCACTGCGCCCGGTCGCGGTGACGACCCATTCACCAGACAGCGAGCATCCTTCGGCCGGGCCCACGAAGACCGCGTCGCAGCGGTAGGGACCGCCTGCGTAGGCCGTGGTGGACACCGCCAAACCCAACACGCATGGGACAACGCCACGCAGCATGCTTCCTCCTGTGCTCCGGCCTGGGGACGCAGTCTGGCCGGAGTTCCTGGTGGGGTCAACGGTTGGGTGCGGCGCCGGCATTAGCCCCCGGGCAGCGCCACGGGCAGCGGCCACAAGCTGGAGACCACGAGGTCGGCTTCGTCTTCCCAACCCTCGGCACCGCGCCGGTTGATGAGCACCGTGGCGGTACGAGCCCGTCGACCGGCCCGCACGTCGTGGAGGTAGTCGCCCACCATCACGGCGTTGTCGGGGGTGGCGCCGAGCCGGTCGAGCAAGAGCTGCACACCAGCAGGATGGGGCTTCGGCGGCGCGCAGTCGCGGCCGAGCACCAGGTCGGGGGTGAACAGCCGGTCCATTCCGATGGCCCGGAGGGTGCGCAGGGCGTTGTCGCGGGTGTTCCGGGTGAGGACCCCAAGGCTGCAGCCGGAGGAATCAAGGGAGTGGAGCAGTGCCAACGCGTCGTCCTGGGGACGAGAACGCTCGGCGATGTCCACCTCCCATTCGTGGAGCCAACGCTCGGCCCGGGCCTGGTCGTCTGGGGACAGGGTGGCGAGGTGGGCGAGGATGTCGGCCCCCTGCGGCACGCCAAGCTCCCTTCTCGCGTAGGCGAAGTCATGGGCGGGAATGGTGAGCGTGCCGTCCATGTCGAACAGCCAGCAGGTCCGGTGGCGCCAGTCGGTCATGGCAGGCTTCTACCGCACTCCCCTCCCCTCAGGAAGCGTTGCCCTCGCCATCTGGTCGGACAAGGTGACGACCGGGCATCACCTCGAGCGGCTCCTCGCCCTTGCCAATGCGCGCGGTGAGGGTGGTGGACCGACGTGCCCGCTCGCCTTCGAGGCGGATCTCCCGCCCGGGCAGAGCATTGACCATCTGCTCGTACTCGCCACCGTTCCACTGGCCGAGTGGGACCGCACCGTGGGACAGGCGGGCGGACAGGGTGTTGGCCGAGCGACTTCGGGCGCCGTCGCGCTCGATGTCGGCACCTGGGCGCATGTGCTTCAGGGCCGAGTAGGAGTTGGTGTCGTTCCACTGTCCGAGGGGCACCTGGCCGGTGGCGATGCTGGTGTGCAGCGATGGCTTGCGGTTGACCTCGGTGCCTTCGGACATCAAGGCGTTGCCGCTGAGTGGTCCATGCTTCGGCAGCGACTCGGAGGTGGACAGATTGAGCAGCCGAGGCCGCACTTCGGGCACCTCACCCGTGGTCCCCAGGGCCTGGACCCGCCCGACCATCGGCGCCGCAGCCCGACGACGTGCCGCATCAAGCCCCGCCTGGCTGATGGCCACGGTGACGCCCCGGCTCATGTTTTCGGGAATCGTGGGAATCGACGCGGTGGGGGCCGGTCCCGACAAGCGGGAGCTGACCGCGCGTGGTGCTGAAACCGCACCTGCTGCCGCCGCGCCTCCACGAATGGAGGTGAGCATTCCGACACCAGACATCTGGGATCTCCGGAGCCAGGGATGGTCCCCGACACCATCAATCGCCGCACTCGCCGCGAGGGACACGCCCTCACAGCCGCCACTTTAGCGAAGGCCCCCCCCGTCCACAACAACGGCTCAAGTTCGGGCGATCTCGACCGAAGGGATGAAGCTGAACATCCTTTCAGTTATCGTGGCGTCCCCTGGAGGGCCTGGTGGCCGTACGCCCGAGACTCCGACGCCTCGCGAACCTGCCGCCCAAGCAGGCGCGCGCCCGTGTGGCCCGACTCCGGGCCCGGCTGGTGGAGGAAGGCGACATCCTGCTCATCGACGCCCTCGACCTGCTCTCCCGGCTGCTCGCCGCCCGCGCCTGGCTGCGCCACGACCCCAGCTGCGCACACCGAGCGCCGGACCGGCCGGGCTCCACTCGGTGTACCTGCGGGCTCACGGCCACCCTGGCGCGCGACCCTCAGCGAGAAGACTGAAACACGACCGACGCCACCTGGGTGGCGGGGATGAAGCCGAAGCGCGGGTTGGTCTCGGTGGCGCCGAACTCGTTGGGCACCGTCCAGGGCTGGCCAGCGACATTGATCACCGTGACGCCCCACGGGCCACTCGGCAGGTCGGCCACATCACCGTCGCCTTCGGGAGTGGTGCTGAAGGCATCCCAGTAGCGGCCACCCTGGGCGATGCTGACCTCGATCTCGGTCATCTCGGGCAGGAAGTCGGCGTTGAGCAGGAGCTGTACGCCGAGCGCGTTGAGGTCGTAGTCGACGAAGCCGGCCACCTGCATGGGCTCCCGGTCGGCCGGTGGCTCAAGCTCGGTGAACACCACGATGGGGGTGTCGAAGCCTTCGATGACGGGCTCGCCCGCGTCGTCGTAGGACACCTGGGGGTAGAACGGGAAGGAGACGGCACAGGGCACCTTGGCGTCGGTGTCCTGCACAGGCATCAGCTCGATGTGGGCGGTGCCGACCGCCGTGGAGGCCAGGGTGAGGGTGCCTTCGTGGGTCATGGCGACACGACCGGTGGCGGGCTGGCCGTTGCCGTCGAGGATGTGGAAGGCGGGTCGCTCGACGGGGATGGGGAGCTGGATGGCCACGGGCACGCCGTCGAGCAGCTCGCCGTCCTCCAACGTGAAGGGCATCGTGTCGATCTCGGTGGTGCCGTCGTCCTGGGGCACCATGCCGACATGTGCGCCGCCCCAGTCGCCACAGGTACTGCCCGCGTTGGTGTCGAGGAAGGGGGAGAAGTCGAGGTCGGTGTCGTGCAGGCCCGAGATGTAGTAGGTGCCCGCGGGGACCGCCGACATGGCGTAGGGCGCCGACCAGGAGCCGAGGCCGTCTTCGACAAAGGCGTCGGCGGGGATGACGTCGAAGTTCACGGGGGAGTTGAGGCCGTTGGGCATGCCCGGGTAGTTGACGTCGTAGAGCAGCACGTAGGTGTCGGCGGGCCTCTCCGGTCCGACGACCACGACCGAGCCGGCGATGACGCCAGTGGCGGCGGCGGTGTCCAGTGGCTCAAGTGGAGGGGTGTGCTCGCAGGCCGCGAGGAGGGGGACGAGGGCGATGAGACAGGACATGCGCATCAGAACCTCCAGGTGGCGGAGCCGAACCAGCGGGCGCCAACGGTCTGACCGAGGGGGTGTTCCTTGGAGCCGCCGCCGTCTGCGAGGGCGAGCAGGTTCCAGCCGGTGAAGCCGAGCTCCAGGTCTTCTTCAGCGAAGGGACGGGTGACGACCTTGCCCACGAGCACAGTGCGGCCGGGGATGGGGTAGTCGGTGATCTCGACCGCTCCGTTGTCGTCGAAGTCTCGCTCGGCCCAGGTCTGCGCCGAGGAGTAGTGGGCGTGGGTGGCGAGGTCTGTGCGCCAGGGGGTGCGGACGAGCACGCCGGCGTTCACCTTGACCGAGGACATCGAACCCTCGGGAGTGACGGTGCCAGCGTCGTCTTGGAGGATTCGACCGACCGCGACATTGGTGTAGAGGTCGAGGCCGTTGACGGGGAAGAGGCGGGCATCGGCCTCCACACCTACGCCTCGGTAGACCAGCGCCTCGTTGTAGAAGGAGGTGGTTCCTGCGACGAATGCCTCGTGCTCCGAGGAGAAGACCCGGCTGTCGACCGGCTCGACGTCGGTGAGACCGATGAGGTTGGTGACCTTGTTGGTGTAGACCGTGACGTCGGCCGAGTGGATGTCGGAGGACTCGTCGTGGAGCCCGGCTTCGATGGTGAGGACCCGCTCGGGAAGCAGCGTGGTGTCGTCGCCGAGGGTGTGCACGGCCACCCCACTGGCGCCGGAGACCGGCTGGTAGAGGTCGAGGTAGGACTCCATCTGGGAGGGCGCCCGGAAGGCGGTGCCACCGGAGACTCGGGCGCTGCGGCGCTCGGCGAAGCGCCAGACGGCCGCACCTCGCGGCGAGATGGTCTGGAGAGGGTCGTCGACGAGTGGGTGTTTGTCGAAGCGCAGCGAGCCCACCATCCGGAAGGGTCGCCATCCACCGTCGCGGAGCCCGCCCACGGCCGCCTCTTCCTGAACGAAGACCCGGACGTGGTTCTCGGTGATGGGGATGAGGCCCTGGTCGCGCAGATAGCCCCAGGCGATGGACTTGTAGCGGTAGCCGACGCCGGCCACGATGTGGTGGTCAACCGCTTCGCCCTCGAACTGTTGGATGGCCTCGACCTCACCGTCGATGGTGTCGCTGTCGACGAAGGTGTTGAAGGCGGTGTCGCCCACGAGGCTGGCCCAGGGCCCGACGTCGGCATCGAAGGTGTTGATAAAGGCCCGCGCATGGATGGGACCGGCGGTGACGTCGGCGCGGGCGTAGGTGGAGTCGAACTCGATGGCGTAGTCACCGAGGCGCCCGAAGACGTAGAACTCGGAGGTGCCGCCGGCGTAGCCACCTGAGAAGGACAGCAGCGCGTTGTCCGCGAGCTGGTGGTCGATGCGGCCATTGGCGGTGACCACGCCCATCGATCGGGACTGGTTCTCGACATACGGCACCCACGGGCCGTCTTCGGTGATGGGCGCGCCCGTCGTCCAGCGACCGGTCTGGTGGTAGCCGGCGGTGAGCTTGGCCGAGGTATCGCCCGACCGACCCGACACGATGACGGTGCCCCGCATGTGGTCGGGACCGCCCCCTTCGACGTGGACGACATCCTGCCCCTGACCGGGAGCCCGGGTGATGATGTTGATGACACCTGTGACGGCGTTGGCACCGTAGACCGCGGATGCCGGGCCGCGGACCACCTCGATGCGCTCGATCTCCTCGAGGGTGACCGGGATGACCGCCCACAACGGAGTGGCCATGATGTCCTGGTAGACGCTGCGGCCATCGACCAGAACCAGCACCTTGTTGGACAGGGCTCGGTTGAAGCCGCGGATGGAGAGGTCGGGCTGGGCGGCGGACATCTGCATCACGTCGACACCGACCACCCGGCGCAGCACGTCGGGGATGTTGGTGGCGCCGGACATGCGGATGTCTTCGGCAGTGATGATGCTGACCGTGGCCGGCGCTTCGAGGAGCGGCTGACCGTAGCGGGACACCGACCGGGTCTCTTCGTCGAAGAGGTTGAGCTGGTCGAGCGGCGCCGCGGGTGCAGCGGCCGGGGGGGCATCGGCGACCGGTGGGTCGGTCGGGCCGGTCTCATCAGCCCCGGCAGCAGGGGGAGCGGCCTCGCGGCTGCCGATGTCGCGCGAAAGGGCGGCGAGTTCTTCGGCAATGGCCTGCAGACGGGCAATCTCAGCCTGCGTCGCGCCCGCTACGCCGGCCCCGACATCGGCAGCGGGCGGAGGGGTGGCGGCGCCTTGCACCAGGCTGGCCCGTGCGTCGGCGAGCTCCTGCGACACGTCGACCACCAGCTCGGCGCGGAGCTGGCCCTTGTCGCGCTCATACAGCTCATAGGAGGCCACGGACTCGGCGAACTGGCCGGCGGCAAACTGTGCCCGGGCCAGGCCGAGGGCGATGGCCGGGCTGGAGTACAGGTCGTAGGCCTGGGCGAAGAGGTCGGCGGCCTTCTCAGGGTTGCCGGCCTGCCAGGCGGCCTGGGCCTCCAGATAGGTCCGCTTGGCATCTTCCTTGGGCCCGGCCCAGGCGGGTGACGTGACCCACCAGGCGAGCCCCGTCACGAGGACGGTCGCACGCAGTGTCCGTTGCATGGCTTCCTGCTCCGTTGGCGCACCCGGGGGCGCGGGCCTGTGTCATCCGTCGCCGGTGCAGGGGGCACCAGCGAGGGGGTGCGGACGGGTGGGTCCGCCAATCAGAAGATGTCGTCAGCGTCGTAGGTCTGGTCGCGCTCGGTGGGCTTGCGGGAGCCACCGTCGTCGTCGGTCGACGGCTTGGGCGCCTCGCTCGGGGCCGGCTCCGGCTTGGGGGCGGGCTCCTTCGGCTTCGAGGTGGACCTGGGCTTGGGGGTGCGTTTCGGCTGCTTGGGCTTCGGCTCCGGCGCGGCCTCAGGAGGACTCGCGTCTCCCGCATCCTCCGCCGGCACCGGGTCGTCGGCCGCGGTGGGCTCGCCAGCATCCGGCTCGGAAGCAGCATCGCTGTCGCCGCCCCCAGACAACGCACTCGCGGAGGGGGCTGGGACCGGCTCGGCAGGCGCCGAGACGACGGGATTCGATGGAAGCGGCTCCGTTGAAGTCACCGTCCACCGGGACAGAGACCAGGCGGCAATCACCATCAACAGGAGGACCGCCGCGAGACCAGCGCCCATGCCCACCAGAGCAAGCTGGCCTTGGGCACCGCCGTGCGGACGGCGCACGGTCTCGTGGCTGCGCACCTGGGAGCTGGAGATGGCCGCCGCAGAGGCGGTGATGGTGGGGGAGTCGCCAGTGGGGTGGGCCGTCTCGATGGTGGAGTGGGTGACGGTGGCCGGCTGCCCGGTGAGGGCGCGGAGGGCGGCCATGAGCGCGCTCACATCTGCGAAGCGGGCGTTGGGGTCCTTCTCGAGGCACTGTCGAATGATGTCTTCGAGGCCGGGAGCCACCATCACGTCTGGGCTCACGTCCGCGAAGCGGGGCACTGGCTGGTTGATGTGGGCGATCATGGTGGCGGTGCTGGTCTCGCCATGGAAGGGCCAGACGCCGGTGAGGGCGCGAAACATCAGCACGCCGACGGCGTAGATGTCGACGCGGTGGTCGACCGCCTTGAGGCCTCGGATCTGCTCGGGCGCCATGCAGTGCGGCGAGCCGAGGATGAGGCCCGCTCGCGTGAGCGCCTGGTCGTCTTCGACCACCTTCACGAGGCCGAAGTCGACGACCTTGATCTGTTCCTCGCCGTCTTCGTCGATGCGGACGAGCAGGTTGCTCGGCTTGAGGTCGCGGTGCACCACCCCGCGCCGATGTGCAAAGCGCAGCGCCCGACACACCTGCATGGTCAGGGACACGACGCGGTCGGGGTTCATCGGGCCCTTGCGAACCAGGTCGGTGAAGCGGGGACCTTCGATGTACTCAAGCGCGAGAAAGAGTTGCCCGTCGTCGGTTTCGCCGTATTCGTACAGCGTGACGATGTGGGGGTGGTTGAGCGTGGCCAACGTGCGGGCTTCGAGCCGAAAGCGTTCCTTGAACCGCCCACCGTCGTCGGAGTCGACGCCGCCCCGGAGGATCTTCAGTGCCACCGGACGGTTCAGATCACGGTCGGTGCACAGATAGACTTCGCCCATCCCGCCCCGGGCAATCATCCGCTCGACCTCGTATCGGCCAGCGAAGACGCGCGCGGTGGTGCGGTCGACTTCAGGCATCTGGAGTCCGTCCATCATCGCTTGCTCCTCGCCCGGGAGTGGCGAGAGGCCGGCAGTCTGAGATCAGACGAAAGAGAAAAACGTGGAACCGATGGGGTGGTTCCAGCCGAGGAACGCTCGGCAACAGCAGTCGGAGCACCGTAGCACATCCACAGCCCACTCCCGGACCAGGCATGAACACGCCCATCTGCCCCGAGAGTCCGCAAGGCACCGTATCCTTCATCCAGGTCCCCTCCCCTGGGCCCGCACTTCGAGCCACCGCGTCGCCCGCTGGCCCGAAGCATCCATCACCACGACCTCGTGGCGTCCCGGACTCGGTGTCCACCAGGCGCGCTCTCCATCTTCGGAGCGCGCCACCCAGCGCCCATCGACATACCAATCGAGCACCGCCCGACCGTGGGCCTCGGCCTCGAGCGGAATGTCCTGCTGGTGCGCCGGAAGGCCGTCGAGCAACACCGCCACCAGACCGGGCTCCGGCGACCGGATTCGAAGGGGGGACGGGTCCCGGCGGGCCCGACAGTCTGCCGCCAATGGTGGCAGCGCAGACTCGGCCGATGTGGTGTCGGACAGCCAGCGCTGGACCTCCGCAGGCCACACCACCACGAGTCGTTGTTCGACCGAGCGACCGTCTCGGCATCCCGGACCGACCCGTTCGCCTGTCTCGACGTCGACCTCCACCAGCCGGTGTGCGGCGCATCGGTCGGTGGGGGTCTTGCGGGTGGGGGCGAGCACGGGCTGGGTGGACGGACAGGCCTCGCCGGGCAACCGTCCGGTCAGTGCACACACTGTGACCGGGCTGAGGTCGTCGGGAGCGGGCGGCGTGGGTCTGGACCATCCGTCGCCCAGGCCTTCGAGGATGTCGAACAACACAGGACCCGCAGCGTCGGCGCCCACAAGCCAGCGGCTGGGCGTCTGGTCGAAGTTGCCGAGCCAGACCACCACCGTGTGGCGTTCACCCGACCCCACGGCCCACGCATCCCGGTGACCGAAGCTGGTGCCGGTCTTCCAGTGCAGGTCGCGTGGCATGGCGGAAATGCGCGCGCGGTGGGGAAAGTCGGGCCGGTCACGGAGTCTCAAGGCGCGCCGGGTGAGCCATGCCGCGCCAGGTCCGACCACGCGACCACCCACATCTCCTGTCCCGTCGGCTGCGAAGGTCAACGAACGGGCATGGCCACCCGAGGCGAGGCTTCCGTAGATGCGCGCGAGGTCGAGGGGGCTGAGCTCGATGCCCCCTGTGATGACGGACAGGCCGTAGTGGTCGGGGTCGGGGTGCATGGACCGCACCCCGGAAAGCTGCAGCCGTCCGAGGAAGCGTCCCACGCCGTACTCCTGCAGCAGTCGGACGAAAGGCACGTTGAGCGAGCGTGACAGAGCATCATCCAGCCGCACCACGCCGTCGTAGGTGCCGAGGTAGTTGACCGGCGCGTAGCTTCCGTAGCGACTGGGCACATCGAGCACCCGGTGCTCTGGAAGCACGCGGCCATCGTCGATCGCAAGGGCGTAGAGCAGGGGCTTGAGGGTGGACCCGGGCGAACGGGGCACCACAAAACCCGGAATCTGCGCGCCTTCCTGGGCGGCCCAGAAGTCGAAGCTGCCAGCCAGCGCACGCACCTGGCCTGTGTCGTGGGCGACGACGACAACCGCAGCGTGGTGGACGCCGGCTCGCTGCGCCACAGGCTGGACCCGGTCGAGTGCAGCCTCGACGACCCGCTGGGTGCCTGCATCGAGCGAGCTGTCGAGCCGGGGACCAGGGGTGCGCAGCTCGGCACGCAACCAACGCGCCGCATGGGGTGCCGAGCGCGGCATTGGGCGCACCCGGGACGGCAGCATGGCCCCCGACACGTCAGCCAGGGCCTGTTCCGGCGGCACCGGAGGGGAACCCAGGGGGAGAGCGCCGGCATCCGCCAGTCGCCGGGCCACCCGGTCACGGATCTGGCGGAGCTCGCCCGCTGGGGCGCGGCCGGGCACACGCTGGCTGGGGTCCTGGGGAATGGCGATGAGGAGAGCGATCTCATCGGCGGTGAGGTGCGCGGCGCTGTGCCCATAGAGCGCATGGGAGGCCGTCTGCACGCCCTCCCGATTGCCTCCGTAGGGAGCGAACTGAAGGTAGGCGTCGAGGATCTCGCGCTTCGACAGTCGCAGCTCGAGCTGAAGGGCCCGGAGGGCCTCCACCGCCTTGGAACGCAAGGTTCGGGGACGGGGCTCGAGGATTCGCACGAGCTGCATGGTGAGGGTGGATGCGCCGCTCACCACCCGGCCAGCGCGCAGGTTCTGCCCAGCGGCACGGACGACCGAGATGGGGTCGACGCCCGGGTGCCACCAGAAGCGGGCGTCCTCGTAGGCGATGAGGGCGGACTCGTAGGCGGGGTCCACCGGAAGCTCGGTCACGGGCAACCGGTAGCGGTCATCCGGTGCGAGGAACACATGGGCAGCGGAGCCGTCGCGCCACAGCACCACGTCGGATGGCTGAACCGCCAGGCGCCCGGGCAGCGGCACCAGGTGGGCGACCAGAAGGGCAGCAAGCCAGCCGCACACCACCAGTCCGGCCCCGAAGACCGTCCGTCGGGTCCATGCTCGGACCCGGTCCGTTCGAGGAGGGGGAGGCAGCATGCGGGTGTCCGACGACCGGGCAGAGGTCCCTACAGGAAGAAGGCCGACCAGGGACCGAGGATGGAGACCTCCTTGCCCGGCTGGCGCGCCCACACATCCGGGTCGTACATCGCCTCGGCAGTGACATCAGGAAGCTGGAAGGTGCCGGCGGTGACCGCGCGCACCGAGTAGAGCACCGTGATGGTGCGCTGCCCGGAGATGGTGCCAAACAGCTCGATGCGGTCGTCGCGCACGTTCATGTGTTCGGCCCCCCAGGTGCGGATGCTGCGCGCCCAGTCTGGCCTCAGGTCGCTGCCCAGTCGAGGATTCTCGATCTCCCAGCCCGCGGGCAGCCGATCGACGACGGCCACATTGGAGACCCGGCGCTTGCTGGTGTTGGTGACGTCGACCCGCACGAACAGGCGATCCCCGAGGGCATGGCTGGACCAGTCGACCGGCTCGCCCTTGGCGGTGAGCCAGGTGCGGCTGATCTTCAAGCCGTCGCCACCTACAGGCAGATCATCGACCGCCCGAGCGCCTTCCACCGTGGTGACCAACCACTGGCGCGCGCCCGCGCCTTCGACCTCGAGCTCCACATCATCGAGCCCCGTGGCGCCGCGGAGCGTCCAGCTGATGTCGCCCTTCTTGCGGCCATCGGTGCGGGCAAGTGCGGTGCCGCCGACCTCAAGGGTGGCGTCGAGCGAGGTGTTGGACAGGCCAGCCGTGCGCTTGCCGAGGGCCGAGATGCCCCACGCAAGCTCTTGCGTGGTGTACCAGCGACTCGGGTGCCCGCTCAGATCGGAAGCCACGCGGTCGGCGAGGGCCTCGCCCGCAGTGCTGCCCTTGAAGAGGTCTTCGAGCACGTCAAGGCGCATCGCGCGCGAGCGACGGTCGCTGTAGTAGTCGTGGTCGAGTCCCCGAGAGGTCGCGACCAGGTCGTTGGCCTCGGCCTGAAGGGCGCGCTCATGGCGGCGGTCGCCCCCTGCGAACATGGCCGCCTGGAGGAGGAACTCCGCTTCATCCCAGCGACGTCGGGACAAGCCCTTCGAGCCCTTGCGTCGAGCGGGAAGGGCCTCCAGCATCGCAGCCGCATCTGCAGGACGACCCTTGCCCGCCTTGGCGAGAACGTAGTGCTGGTAGGCGACAGTGGAGTTGACAGAGTCCGAGGACAGGTCGCCCACCTCTTCATGGAGCCACTCGAGGGCGTCCGCGACAGGCTCGGCCGGCACGTCAAAGCCCGCCTCACGGGCGTCGATCAACAGGTGGAGCGCATAGGCGGTGCCCCACTCGCTCGGGCGGTGGCCCCCCGGCCAGTAGGCGAACCCGCCGGATGGGGTCTGCATGGACATCAGTCGGTCGACGCCTGCCTTCACCATCTCGTCGATCGAGCCTCGCTGGAGCAGCGACGGGTCGACAGACTCCAACAACCCCCGGACGTAGAGCAGAGGGCGGGTGCTCGACGACGTCTGCTCGACACAGCCGTAGGGGTAGCGGACGACGTGCGACAAGTGCGACATCGCCGTGGCGTAGGGGTTCGTGGTGACCCAGAGCGTGGTGGTGTCGGCGCCTGGATACCACCCTTGGGAGGACAGCATCTGGTCGACATCGAGGGTGCCGGCCGCCAGCTCCTGGCGCAGGATTCGCCGCTCGACAGGGGTGTCGGCGACTACCGGCAATTCGAGCTTCTCGACGCTCAGCAGGCCATCGGCCTCCGCCTGCACCTCGAAGCGCACAGCGGCCGGCGCATGGTCGGCCCGCACGCGGAAGACGACGGTGCCTCCCTCCCCTTCTGCCAGCTCGATCGAGCCGCGGTCGTCGCCGACGAAGGTGATGGGATGCTCGGGCACGCCGGGCCCGGGAATTCGGCCCTCGAATGGGTCGAAGGCCTCGGCGCGAAGCCGCACCCGGACGTTGCGGTGCTTGCCGGACATGTTGGTGACCATGACCGGGATCTGGGCGACGTCGCCGCGGGACAGAAAACGCGGCAGGGTGGTGGTGAGCACGAGAGGGTCGCGGACCTTCACCTCAGCGTCGGCGCGCCCCACCCGCTGCTTGTCGGCCACCACCGCCATCACGCGCAGCTGCCCCCGGTAGCCAGGAACCTCCATGGGAACGGTCACCTTGCCGCTCTTGGGAACCTCTACGACACCCGACCAGAGGGCAACCGGCTTGACCATCTGGACCCGCCCCGATGCGGCGACGCCGTCTCCACCGGTGGAGGAAGACGGCCCGCGGGGCTCCATCAGCATCGTCCAGCCGACTGTCTCGTAGCTGTCGACCCCCAAGCGGCGCTGGGCAAAGAGCTGCTTCGCGGGGTCGGGCGACTCGAAGCGGGTCAGCTGGAGGATGCCCTCGTCGACAGCCGCGATCGTCGCCGTGGCGGGGGCGTCGAGCGGGCCGAGATCAAGAGTGACCTCCAGCGTGGAATAGGGCCGCACCTCATCGGGAACGATGAGCTTGACGTCGCGTACATGGTCTTCGGGAACCACGGGTAGCGAGCGGGCCCCAAAAGCGCGGTCGGGGATGTAGGCCTCGGCCGACTCGAGGTGGGGGTCCTTGATGAGGAAAGCGGTGACGTAGACGTTGGGCTCGAAGGACTCGATGGGGAAGGCCCACTCGGTCTCGCCTGGCACGACATCGACCCAGGCGTGCCGCAACACCCGGTCGGTCTCGACCGTCCACAGCAGACGCCCGGAGTAGGGAGCCTCCACCTTGGCGGTGATGGTCTCGCCCACACGCGCCTCATCGGGAAGCTGCACGCGTAGTGGCGTGGGCCGGCGGGCGCGGGGAGTCTGGTCGACCGAGCTGTCGCGGGGGGACCAGAGATATCGCCGCCCGGCGCCGTCGAGGTGGTGCTCGGTGCGGGCCCCCTCCCCTTCGAAGACCAGCAAGTAGCCCGCCGCGTCCGCCTGGGGCGTCCAGGTGTGGGCGAAGGCGCCGTCCTTGACAGCGATGGTGAGCTGCTCGACGGGCGAGCGCCGCAGCAGTCGCCGGTAGGCCGAGCTGCCGTCCTCTTCGTCCCACCACCAACCGTACTCCTCGTCGAGCCGGACGACTTGCAGCGAGACCTCCTTCAGTCCGCCATCCTTGAGCTGCCGCCCTTCCGGAGAGACGATGCGCCCATCGATGCGCACAGGCACACCAGACTCGGCCTTGTCGGTGGAGGCGCGGCTGCCGATGTAGTGACCGGTGGGGTGCACCTGGGTGCGAACCCGGGTGTCGGTGGTGCGGCCACTCTGGCCTTCGAAGACCGAGACGTCGGCGATGACCTCGGCCGCTCCCAGGCGTCCGGCGGTGTCATCGCCGGCCGGGCAGCGAAGGGTGGACCTGCCGTCGTCGTCGAGTTCTCCATCCACCATCCCGAGGGTGATGGTGGGCACCGCGTCTTCGTCGATTGCGGCCAGCCCGAAGTGGTAGCCCTCGTGCCCGGGCATCTCGATGGTGGCGGCGCGCAGGGCACAGGTCATCTCCACCCGGCTTCCCTTGGCCGAGCCCCCGAAAAGCCAGCGAGCCTCGACATCGACCGGGACAGGGTCGCTCGACAGATACCGCTGCTCCGGCGACTCTCCGGTCACCTTCATGCGCTCGGGAACGAACTCCTCCACGTTGATGGAGGCTGTGCCGACCTTGCGACCCGCGACCGACAGCGACACCGTCCAGCGTCCGGTGCGTGCGAAGTCGTGGAAAGGCAGATCAACGTTGACCAGGCCATTCGCGTCGGTCTCGACAACCTGAGTGCGAACGGCGTTGTAGCTGGGATCCTTCAGCTCGTACTCGACGCGCAGCCCCGGGGGAGGGGCAAGGTGGTCGGCGCCCCGAAGGACGGCCGACACATGTGCGGTGTCGCCCGGGCGGTAGACGCCGCGGTCGGTGTAGACAGCAGCCCGGTAGGCGGCGTCGTCTTTGCCGAGCTTCCAAGCCTGGCCGCCGACGTCGGTGTCTGGCGTGATCTGGAGGTCGGAGAAGCGCAGGTAGGTGAGGTCGTCGCCCTTTCGCGCGATGATGGCGAAGGGCGCAGCGGTGTCGACCTCGTCGGCCGGCATCTCGAGCCGGCAGCCCCCCTCGCCGTCGGTGCGACAGCGTGCGACCGCCTTGCCGGACTTGCGGACCAGGGAGATCTCCGCGCCGGACACTCCGCTGCCCTTGTGGATGTCGCGCACCCAGACCATGGCCTCCGGCGACGCGGTCTCCCCCGGAGCCGGCTCGGCGAGCTTGGCCACCAGCAGCATGTCGGTGAGGAGGATGCGCACGGAGTCTCGGGCCCGGCCATCCTTTTCGTGGACTTCGATCTGGTACACCCCGCGACCGACATCGGGGAGCATGTCGCGCATGTCCAGCCAGCTGGAGGCAAGGGCGTTCTTCTTGCCCTGCAGCCACACCTCGGTCTTGTAGATGACATTCGAGGTGCGCACTCCGGCGCGCTCCTCACCCGACATCCAGAACACGAGGTTCTCGGGTGGCACATGCCGCACGGTGAGGTCGACCATGTTCACATTGACGTGCTGGACGGGAAGGTCACGCCACGCCGAGCGCGGAAGGTATCGGCCTGTGGTGGTGAAGTTGATGCGCGCGGTACGGTCGGGCACGCGGACCTTGCGCTCCCAGGCGTCGCGCAGCACGCCGCCGTCCATGGTGCGGAGTCCCGCATCGAGGGTGATGTCGTAGCGGCCCGGCTGGAAGTCGCCGAAGAGGCGGAAGCCGCCGGGCGCAGTGGCCACCGTGAAGTCGACCGCCGGCGAGATGTGGATGCGGTCGCGCGACAGGTCGGGGTCGGGCTGGCAGCGCTGGCTCACCCACCACCCGTCGTAGGTGTCGGGGTCCCAGTACCAGCGTTCCCCTCCAGCAGCTGGGTCGGTGCAGACCACATCGATGTAGAAGCCCGACGAGCCCTCCTTGACCAGGATGGCCTCCATTTCCACAGGCTCGCCCACCTTCAGGGGCACGGTCTCCTTGGCGGCGGGGGCCGTGACGCCTTCGAGTCGGCTGGCTGGAATCCCCTTGGCCAGCTGTATGGACAGCTCACCATCGCTGGCGAAAGCCCGGCCCAGGAAGGTGAGCCGCACCGTGTCCGCGAGGGGGCCGCGTTCCACCGCATCGGGCCGCACCACCGCGCCGCCCATCCGGAAGGTGGCCTTGGAGGCGACCTGACCGGGGTCGACGTCTGCCGAGAAGACCAGGTCGAGGACCGCCTGCATCTTCACGGGGTCGTGCCGAGAAGTGCTGGCACGCACCAGCCCGAAGGCCGGGACCTCGAAGGAGTGGGACCAGTCGTCGTCTTCGCCCGGGAGCACCCGGTTGTCGGAGTCGGGGCCGACCGCGGAGAGCTGGAACTCGTAGGTGGTGCCCGGCACGAAGGCGTCGGTGGGGATGAAAGCCAGCTCGTCGGTGTCGACCACACGCAGCTCGCCGGCGAGCTTCGGCTCGATTCGCCACTCGGTGGCCTCTGGCACGGGGCGGCCCACACGGTCGGACGGAAACAGCTCTCGGCCCAACCGAATGCTGACCTCGCGGGGCGAGCGACCGGAAGGGCCCACCGCCAGGATGCGCGCGACCGCGGAAGCCACGGGTGTGTCCGCCTCGACATCACCGCCTGCGCCCACGTCTGCCGAGGCGGGGTCGACGTCTGCCGGCGCATCTGGGGTGTCGCCGGAACACCCCACGCCCGCCGCAAGAATCGCCGCACCGAACAGGCGTCGAAGCGACGCCGACCATTCGCCCATGCTGCCTCCCAGTGGTCCGAGCGCGCGGGCCACATGCAACCCGTCCCCGGTATCACCGAGATGGCGATCCCACCGGGGTCTTCACGTCACACACTGTCACCCTGTTCAGGGACATTCCCTGACGATCCCCCATATTCGGAGACGATGCGTCACACCCCGCCCGACCGACGCCGCGCGAACCAGGCCAGTCCAGCGAAGAGTCCGAACAAGAGGCCGACCAGTGGGGCCGTGGACAAGGGCTTTTCGCGCCTTTCGGGCACGGTGCGGACCGCTGCATCGTCGACCAGGGGGTCGATTCGACTGCCGGCCGCGATGAAGCGACCCCGCTCGGCGTAGACGGCCGCCAGCGTGCGCAGGAAGGTCTCGTCGGGCTCGATACGGGCCAGCTCGGGATCACGGTTGGAGACAGCGAACACGGTCTCGCCGCGATCTGCCGCCCGTCCGCCGACCGACACCTGCACCCGATGCGCCCCGCGCTCCTCAGGCGAGAACATCATGGTGGCCTCGCCGCTCGCCTCGGTGACCAGCTCGACGTCGTGGGACCGCCCGCTCGGGGCCACCACCGCGCCGGTCACGCGAGCGTCCTCCACAGGGCCGTAGCCCGCATCCCGGACCTTCACGGTCAAGCGGACGGCATCCCCCAGCAACACGTTCTCGCGCGATGGTGTGACCACCACTCGGCGGTCGTCGGGGTCGGCCACCAGCCATCGCAGCGCGTTCTTCCAGAACCGGAGATAGGCCTGGTTGCCCCGACCCTCGGCAGCCTCCGAGAACGACCACCGCCAGGATGCATCCACGGTGAGCGCCATGGTCCGTCCCTCCCCCACCTCGCGGACAGCGAGGACCGGCAGCGGCTGGCTATCGATCTGGAGTCCGGGGTGCACGAGCAGGGCGGCGCTTTCGTCTGCCAGTCCGAGGGTGCGGTTGGTGCCGTCCATCATCGGAAGCCGGTTCCAGGTGTCGCGGGTCTCCTCCTCCGTCGCCCCCAGCCTTGTGAGGGGGTGCACCGTCCCAGCGTCGGTCAGCATCGGGCGAAAGGGCGCCTCGTCGGTCTTCACTCCGGTGACGCCCAGCTCCACCGGAAGGACCTCGGCGATGGGAGTGCGGGCGTAGTCGCCGAGGTCGAAGGAGCGGTCCCCGCCGGTCATCACCAGGGCCCCGCCATTTCGCACGTACTGGGCGATGTTCAGCAGCAGGTCGTCGCGGCCGTGGGAGAAGTAGGGCCGGTAGTTGAAGTTCTGGAGGACGACCAGGTCGAAGGTGTCGAGGTCTTCGGTGAACAGGCGCTCATAGGGGAACTCGATGAGCGACAGCTCCTCGGGTGCCCAGCCCGAGCGGAAGTCCTCGCGGGTGCGGAGGATGAAGAAGCTCACGAGGTCGACGCTGGGGTCTTCCTTCAGGAAGAGGCGCAGGAACTTCTGGTCGTAGCTGGGACTGCCGGAGACCTGAAGCACGCGGGTGCGCTCACGAACCACCCGGACCACCACTGGGAAGCTGTTGTTGCCCGGCACCGCGTCGTCTTCGGAGACCGGGACCGACACCTCCCACGCAAAGCGGCCTGCCTGGCGGGGGGTGACCTCGAAGCGAACCTCGGCGCGCCCCTCCGCGTCGAGCTGCACGGTGCGTTCCTCGACCAACCGCTGCTCTCGCAACAGACTGACGGGCACCGAGCGACCGGCGGCTCCGCGGATGACCGCCGTGAGGGTGAATGGGGTGCGGAGGAAGGCGAACCCGCCTGAAACCACACTCTCGACGGCAAGGTCCTCCATCTCGCCGGACGTGCCCACCTGGACCAGAGTGAGGGGGCCGGGCAGGGACGGCACGAGGTCGGGGCGTAGGGCGTCGGTCGACGCTGCAGTGGCGAGGTCTGCCCGGAGGCGCCCCAGATCGATGCCGTCAGTGACAACGACCACACCACGCAAGCTCTGGCCGAGGTGCCGGTCGGCGATGGCGTCGAGGGCAGCCGCGAGATCGGTGCCACGGCCCTCGAAGGTGTCCGGCGCCCCTGATCGAAGGGCCTCGTCGAAGGTGTAGAGGTCGAGCTCGCCGTGGTCGGCACGAAGCTCGTCCAGCACCTCCATCACGCGGGCGCCCCGCGAGACACCTTTGTGGTGGACGCCCATCGATGCGCTGCCGTCCACCAGGACGACGAGGCGACCGGCCTCCTGGCGTCCCTCTTCCTCCACCTGTACCGGCTCTGCGACTGCGAAGACGATGACGAGCAATGCAAGCGTCCACCCGACGCCCTCGACCGCGCGGAAGCCCGGGCGCACTCCCTTCGGTCTAGGACCGAACAGGGCGACCGCCCACGCGACCAGACACACGGCCCCCACCAAGGCGATGGCCCAGGGCTCCCCTTGCCAGTCCACGGTGCCCTGGCCCATGCCAAAGCCAGCCAGCCACCAGTCCATCATTCGAGCTTCCCGTCCCGCATCAGCTCGACAACGTGCGCCTGGTCGTGCTTGTAGTTGGAGGTGAGGGAGTACATCACGAGGTTGACCCCGAGCTTGAGGGCCTCTCGGCGCTGCCACTCTCCACCGGGCGCCACCGGGAAGCGGTCCCGTCCGTCCGGCCCTCGGTGCAAGGCGCCAGACAGGTCGTTGGGGCAGTACACGATGGGCGTGACAGGGCCGAGAGTGACGCCCTCAAGCACCTCGGAGACCACCACACGCCCCACAGGTCGGTCCAGCAGGAAGAACGCGCGATAGATGGAGTGGTCGCCGGGAAGTGGCGCCAGAGGACGGGTGGGGAAGAGCTCACGACAGAGCTCGCGCACGCTGCGGGCGAAGGGGCCGTCACGGGAACCGCTTGCATCGTCGAACAGCAGGAAGCCGCCATAGGACACGAACCGGCGGAGCTGTTCGATGGCGCTCGCGTCGAGCCCGGACAGGGCGTCTGAACCAATGAGAACGGTGAAGGGGTGGGAAAAGAGCGCAGGGTCTTGCGGAGGCACCGCGGTCACCGACGGATTCGCCTCGACGCTGGTGGTCTGGATGACCTCGAAGAGCAGCCTCTGCCAGGCCTCCGGTCGATGCAGGGACACCCCGTCCACCTGCAGCTCGGCCACATCGAGCTGGGACGCGGAACCAAGCGCCCAGGCGGTTGCCGGCACCACGCCCAAGGCACCCATGGCCTGCAACAGCCGTCGACGGGACCAGTGCGGCGACGGCAGTTCAGGCAGCATCGGAAACCTCCCCGGGCAGGTCGTCTTCGCGGGCCGAGCGCGCCAGCCAGTATGCGAGCAGCGCCTGTCCGAGGACAGCCAGCACCGCCAGGGCGAACAGCCAGGGGGCCACCGGAATGCGGCGAAGATAGCGCTCGGGGTCGAGCTCCGCGGCCACGGCAATGAGTGCCGGGCCCAGGCGCACATCCGATTCCACCTGCGAAGTGTTCGCGGCGACCCAGGCCAGCGGCGGTGCACCGGGGGTCTCGACCCGGTAGGCGCCTGCCGTGGAGGGCACGAAGCTCACGACATCTCCCCGCGTGGACTCCGCCACCGGCCCATCGGGACCCACGACCTCGACAGCCGCGGAGCCGTCAGACAGCTCGACCCCGACTCGCTCGGCCACGGTGCCTTCGAGGCGCAGCCCGCCACCTGCCGTGGCGCCGCCCAGGTAGGACACCACCCGCTGGACAAAGGGCATGTAGATGGCCTGAAGCGGCAAGTTGCCCCAGTCGAGGTCGACGGTGCCGGTGAACAGCAGCACACGGCCCCGTCCGACGCGGCCCTCGATGAGGAGCGGCAGCCCGCTCGTGGTGCGCATCAGGGTCTCGCGCTCGCCGGGCACGTCCTCATAGGGCGCGACGGTGAAGAGGGTACGCCAGCGGATGTCGGCGAAGCCCGCGCGTCCTCCCCGGGAGAAGGGCTCGAAGAGAGGATGTTCGATGCTGGGAAGCTCGGTGGTGACGCCGTCCTCACCAATGGCCACCAAGGCCCTCGGGCGCCGGAGCTCGACGGGAAGCAGTCCGGCCAGAGAGGGATTGGCGCGCTCCGCTGTGACGTTGTCCCCCATCGAAATCACCAGCCCCCCGCCCTGCCGCACGAACTCGTGCAGCGTAGGGGCCACGGGAGCGAAGTCGGACACATTGGCGAGAAAGACGACCCGGTGGCTCTCCGGGTCGAGCTCGGGCAGGTGGCCCGCGGCCGTCACCTGAGGGACGACTCCGCCGCCGATGGCGCCACCCTTGCCCCAGGGGGCCAGGGCCCGTTCGAGGAAGTAGACCTCGGAGGCGGTGGGGGTGGGGCCTGGGTCGCCGTCGACCACGAGCACTCGGCTGGCGCCGACCCGTGGCAGGTGGAACGCGAACAGGTCGTCGGCGGGAAGCCAGGGGTCCTCCACCGACACCGTGGCCACCCCGCCATCGGTGACGCGGGGCACCGTGACCGACTCCTCTGCTGTGCCGCCAGCGGGAACCTCCACGAATGCAGTGATCTCGGTGCCATCGGGAAGGCGGACGTGCAAGGGCGTCTCGATGGCCCGGGGACCGAGGTTGGTCACGCTCACCCGAACGCTTCCGCCTTCGAGCCCGTCGCCGTAGGAGGCCTCGGTGACGAAGAGGTTGCCCACCTCCGGCGCGCGGACCGGGCGGGGGTCGAGGGCCACATTCTGCTGGCCGAACAGTTCCAGCTCCGAGCGCGCCGCCTCGACTGCGATGGGGCCCGCCTCATCAGAGAAGACGACCACCCGGCCTCCCTTTCCTCCCAGGATTCGGCGGGCCGAGGCAAGGGCACCCACCAGGTCGGTCTGACCGTCTCCCCGTGGGAGCTCGGCCAGCGCACTGGCCACCGCACCATGGTCGTTGGTGAGTGACGGGACCAGCGGGCGGGCGCTTCCCCCCATGCTCACCGCGGCAACAAGCACATCTGGCGGCAGCTCCCGCACCAGGTCGACCGCCGCGGAACGGGCCTCGGTGAACAGCGTGCGCCGGTCGCTCCCGAGGCTGCCCACCGTGAGGTCCATCGAGAGGGAGTCGTCGAGGATGATGACGGTTGGACTGAGCTCGAGCTCTGGTGGGGGCGTGTCGGGGATGTGCAGCTCAGGGCGCGCAACCGCGGCGACCACCGCCAACAGGGCCAGCAGTCGAAGCAGCAACACCCACCGGTCGTGGAACTGCCGACGACGTCGCTGACGACGGGCCACCCGCTGCAGGAGCAGCATCGCACCGTAGGGCACCCGCTCGAGGGGACGCCGGCGGGTGAGGTGGGCCACCAATGGACCGACGACCAGCAGCCCGAGGGCCAGCGCAGCGGGGGCGAGCAGCACGGGGGTCATGGTCTACAACCCCCTCAACAGGGTGCCCACGACCTCGCCGAGCGGCTGGTCGGTGGGGGCGAGCACATGGTGGGCGCGGTTGCGGCCCAGCCAGCCACGGACCTCCGCCAGGTATTCCGCCACGACGGCAGGCATCGCCTCGGCCACATCCGCGGGGTCGGCGGTGAGGTCGACGCCGCCTTCTGGGGAATAGAAGCGTGCCACCCCACCCATGTCGAAGCGCCACTCGGCGGGGTCGTGCAGGTGGACGAGGCGCAGGTCGGTGTTCCGCTCCCCCAGGGCATCGAGAGCAGGTCCCCAGTGTTCGGGGGGTTCCATGAGGTCGCTGATGACGACCACCATGGACCGTCGCCGCACCCGCCTGCCCACATCGAGCAGCCCTTGCGCCAACCGAGCCTGGCCTGCTGGAACCAGCTCCGACAGGACGCCATGGATGCGGGCGAGGTGAGCGCCTCCGCTGCGTGGCGGAAGCCAGGGCCAGCGCACGTTCTCGCCGCCGAGGATGGCCAGTCCGACGGGGTCGCCGCGTCGTCCGATCCACTGGGCGAGGGTAGCGGCCAGAACTGAGGCGGTGGCCCACTTCGAGCCCCGGCGGGAGTCCTGCGTGTAGCGGCCCTTGGAGCCGGTCTCGAGGTCGCCGCTTGCATCGACCACAAGGGTGACTGCCAGCTCATCTTCGGTGTGGTGTCGCCGCACGACGAGACGGTCGGTGCGGGCCACGACCCGCCAGTCGAGGTCTCGGAGAGGGTCGCCGGGGGTGTAGGGCTTGTAGTCGGCGAATTCGATGTTGCTCGCGATGCGCCGACTCGGGTGCGCGCCGTGGAGAAACCCGGAGATGAGGCTGCGTGCGCGCAGCTCCAACCGCCCCATTCGGGCGAGCACCTCGGGATCCCAGGCCGTCATGTGCCCCTCAGAGGCTGGAGGAGACGAGCTGGCGGACGATGTCGGCACTCGACCGTCCTTCTGCTTCGGCCTGGAAGTTGGCGACCACACGGTGGCTCAGCACCAGCGGCGCGACGACCCTCAGATCGTCGAAATCGGGCACCTCGCGGCCATTCAGAGCCGCCCGCGCCTTGGCACCGAGGATGAGGTACTGACTGGCACGGGGACCCGCGCCCCATCGCAAGAAGCGGTTGACGACGTCGGGAGCGTCGGGTCCGGGCCGAGTCGCCCGCACCAAACGCACAGCCGCCTTGACGAGGTCCGGGCTGGGGTGGATGGCCCGGCGGACCATGCCCTGCAGGGCGAGAAGGGAGGCACCATCGAGCACAGGGGAGACTTCACCTGCAGCGTCGACCGTGGTGCGCTCCACGATTTCCACCTCTTCCGCCTCGCTTGGATAGCCCACCTCGATGCTGAACATGAAGCGGTCGAGCTGGGCCTCGGGAAGGGTGTAGGTGCCTTCCTGCTCGATGGGGTTCTGGGTCGCGAAGACCTGGAATGGCTGGGGCAGCATGTGGACCGCACCGCTGGCCGTGACGCGACCTTCCGCCATGGCCTCCAGCAGCGCCGCCTGCGTCTTCGGCGGTGTGCGGTTGATCTCATCGGCCAACAGGAGGTTGGTGAAGACCGGACCCGGGATGAAGCGCATGTGGCGCTGCCCCGTCGCGCGGTCCTCCTCCAGCACATCGGTGCCGGTGATGTCGGCGGGCATGAGGTCGGGCGTGAACTGGATGCGGCCCGACTCCAGCCCGATGGCCGCAGCGGTCGTGTTCACAAGAAGGGTCTTTGCCAGGCCCGGGACACCCACAAACAGACAGTGGCCGCGCGCGAACAGTGCGATGAGCAAGGCCTCGACGACGTCGGACTGCCCGACGATTCTTCGGGCGATGGCTTGCTCGAGGTCTCCGCGAACGCCCGCCATGCGGTCGAACAGCGCGGCATCATCATGTTGTGGGGTAGGCCCCCCCGAGGGGTCTGTCATTCCGACTCCGAGTGCCCGGGACCCAGCCCGAGCGAAGGCTGCGGCTAACCCGGCCCGACCGGCGACTCGCCGTCGGCCACACCACCGGTGGCAAGGATCTGTGCGTACCGACGATGTCGTCGGGCGGCCTCCTCGTCACCCAGAGCGGTGTAGACCTCGACAAGCAGCCGCTGGACGACCGGATCGTAGGGGTTGAGGTCGTGGGCCGCCTTGAGCGCGCCGACGGCTTGCCGGGGCTTGCCGGCCTCGGCGAGGAGGCGCCCCCGCTGCTTCTGAAGTGCTGTGAAATCCGGGTAGAGGTCGACACCCTCTGCCAACAAGGCCAAGGCAGCCGAGGGGTCGCCCATCGCCTCATGGCAGGCCGCGCGGCGGGAAAGCAGCAGGGGCGACGGTGGCTCGGTGGGGTCTGCGGCCTTGTCGTACTCCACCAAAGCAGCCTCGTAGTGGCCTTTCTGGCGCAGAAGGTCACCGAGCCGGGCGTAGCGGGCAAGGTCGGGCCGGCCGGAGAGGAGGGGGTCGGACTCGAGCTCGGAGCCTTCTCCATCCAGCTGGACCGGCAAGGCGGCGAGCTTCTCTTCCACCAGCGGGAGACGCCGAAGCCAGGCTCGCCACCCGAGTCGAAAGGCGGAAAAGTCGTCGTAGCCAGCCAGATCGGCGACGACCGCTTGGGCGTCCTCCCCGCCACGAACGCGGTCCATCAGCACCACGAGGCCCTGGGGACCTGCACTCTCCAACATGAACCCGACCATGGTGGAGACCTGGGCGAAGGCGAGCGCCGCCTCCTCGCCGCTGTCCAAATACGCCATCGAGCGCGCGAACTTCTCAAACGGAACGAACTCGCCGGAGTGGACCGCCGACGCCAGCAGGGCCTGACTGTGCGCATCCAACGCAGACGACCGGTCGCCTCGCCACCAGCCTTCCATATGCTTGGCGAGGCCTTCCTGAAGCCAGACGGGCGCACGGTTCTCGGTTCGGTAGGCGACCACCAGGTGGATGTACTCGTGGGCGACGGTGTCCTTCCAGCCGTAGCCGCGCCCGAGTGCCCTCGGACTGGTGAGGAGGAGGCGGGTCCACTTCGAAAGCGCGATGACCCCCGTGGTGCGCACAGACTCCGGAGGGATGCCGCTTGCCGCGATGAAGCGGCTTGCAGTGGGGAAGATGTCGAGCACCACATCGTGTTGGGGTCCGCCTCCGAAGACACCGTCGTAGACGCCTCGGGCGCCTTGCAGGCACTCCACCGCTTCGTCGACCAGCACGAGGTCGGGACCGGGTGAATAGCGGACGGCCACGCCGCCGTCGCGGACCTCGACCATGCCGGCGGCCGCCTCCGCAGTGGGTCGGTAGGGCACCCCGCGTTCGAGCTCCTCGATGCGCACGCTGGCGGCCTCGAGTCGGTCCAGGGCTTCCACTGCATCGGCGTAGCGGCCTTCGTGGAAGGCCAGCCACAAAGCCGCTCGGTCGCGGGACACGGTGTCACTGGTCGGCAGGCCATCCTCGACGCCGTGGGCGCACTCCAGGTCGAAGTGGTCGAGGCAGACCTCCATCTGAAGAAGGGTGTCACCCTGGGCGAATGCGAGCGGCGTGACCGCCAGCAGCAGCGCGAGCCATCCACGTCTCATTGGCGCACCAGCTCTTCGAAGTACTGCTGCTTCAAGGCGCGATACTCCTCTGGGACGTCGCCCGACATGCCCTCCAGCAGGGCCTTTCGGTATTCCTCGGGGGGCAGGAAGTCCTCTGGCGCCGGGATCTCGAACCCCAGGCGGTCTTCGCCGTGGCCATCCTGGTCGCCTTCGTCTTGACCGTCGCCCTCCTGGCGCTCGCCCTGCATCTGCCCTCGGGCCTGCTGCATCTGCTGCATCTGCTGCATCTGCTGCTGGAGCTGCTCGCGGGCCTCCCCCAACCTCTGGGCCGCCTCCCGCTGGTGGCCCTCGCCCTGCATCGCTTCGCCGGCGTCCAGTGAGGAGCCAGCGCGTTCCATGGCCTCGCCGGCCCGCTGCATGGCCTCGGAGGCCTCTCCGTCGCCCGTGGGAAGCGCCCGCTCCACCGTCTGGATGTCCTTCTGAAGCTGCTGTTGGCGTTCTTGCAGCTCCCGCTGACGAGATGCCATCTCCTGGGCAGCCTGCTGGAGCTCGGGGTCATCGGATTGCTGAATCTCCTCAAGGGAGTCGAGCAGCTCCGCCATCTCCACAAGCACGCCCTGCAGCCGCTCCACCTTGGTGCCAGCCACCTCGAGTCCGTCCGGTACGGCCGTCTCCATCCGCGCCCGGGACTGCTCCATGCGCACCCCCCGCCCTGCCATGTCGGCTGGCCGCATCGCCTCTCGAACCCGCTCGGCACTTCGGTCGAGGTCACGGGCGCGCACAGCATCCGCGATGCCGCCAGTGCGCTCATTGAGTCGCTCCAAGGACCGCACGCTCTCCGCACGCCATCCCCGTCCGTCGCCGGTGGCCTCGACGGCGTCGCGGCCGAGCTGAGCGGCCTCTTCGGCGAGCGCATCGATCTTCGCCCAGCTCTCGAGCTGTTCGGTGAATCCGTCGCCCAGCTCTTCCCGCTTCGACTCCAGCTCCTCGGCGAGCTGGCGCTGGTCGGTCTCGAGTGCCTGCAGCTCGTCCATCGCCTGCTGGACAGCATCGCCGAGCTGGTCTTCCTGGGATTGTCCTGCAGCCATTCGGTCGTTGATGCCCTCCGACATCTGCTGGACCTGCTCGGCAAGCTGCTCGAGCAGCGCCCGAGCGTCGTCCATGCGCCCTTCCGCAACGGCCTTGCGGATCTCCTCCATGAGGTTCCGCGTGTCGTCGAGGCGGCTGTTGAGGTATTCCTTGAGCGCGCCTTCATCGACCTTTTCGGCCTTCCGGGCAAGCTGCGCCATGGTGCGTTCGAGCTTGTCGAGGCGGCTGAGGATCTCAGCTGCCTCCATGTCCGCCGCCCGGCTCGCGAGGTCCTGCGCCTCCGCGGACAGCTGCTCCGCCATCTCGGCCACTTCGGCCATCGCCGCAGACACGAGCAGGCTGTCGATGACGTAGATGGCCTTCTCGAGAGCGACCACCGCCTCGCCGTGGAGGTCGGCGAAGCGCTGTTCATCGCCACCGGTGACCCGCCGCGTGGAGTTGGCGTCCCAGGTGGTGATGGCGAAGCGGATGAGGCGGCTGCCGCTCTCCATCACCTCGCCCACCAGGTCCTGCTCGATGGAGCCCTCCGCCGTGGGACCGCGCTGGCGCACCAGCTCACGGATGGGGTCGTAGCGAAGGCGCGCTGCTTCGGTCCAACGCACCACGCCCTTCACACCACCCGATGGCGGGACGTCCTCCACCAGGAAACTGGCCAGCACAGGAATCATCGCGTCGCGCAGGGCCTCGTATTGTTGGACCATCTGACGGCCCTGCCCCTGCGGACCGAGCGCCCTGATCTCGAACTCGGTGGACTCGCCGCGCTTTTCGCCGCCGGACAGGTCATTGTCGTAGGCCACGATCTTGAGCTGGGCCCTGTTGCCAGCCTGGATGCCCAGGTCGGCGGGAGAAAGCCGGAGCGCCCCATCGAGCTCTCGCGGGACATCGAGCGGTCGGCGCAGCTCCACCTCGCGGGTCTCTCCGTTCTGGGTGACTTCCACGACCACTCGGGACACGCCGAAGTCGTCGCGAACGGACCACCGCAGCGGAATGGACCGGTTGGCCGGGACTGCGCTGGGCGCCTGGCGCTCCAAGGTGACGACGGGAGCGGAGTCTGCCTCGACCTCGATGACGAAGTCGCGGCTCGGCATCACCGTGCCGTCGCGAAACAGCAGGAAGCGCCACACCCCAGGCTCGCCCACCACCATCGCCGCCGCGATGTCTCGCCCGCCCACCAGGCGAGCGTCGGTAGGGGCGCTTTGGTTGACCTGCAGCGCAGCCGTTGAGAAGACCTCGGCAGTGCGCGCCGTCAGCTCCACCCGAGTGCCGGCGGGGGCATGGATGGTGCCGTCGGAGTTGCGGACCTCTACCGGCTCGATGCCCGTGTAGTCGGGGAAGATGTAGCGAATGACCACGTCACCGACGACGGCCTCCTCCTCTCCAACCGCTGGAGCAGCGGCCTCCAGCAAGACCTCCCCCACCTGCTCACCCATCGCGACCCGAAGCACTCCGGCGGGACCGACAGGGAACACCAGCTCGGCCAGAGCCAGTGTCACCAGCGCCATCACCGCGGCCGCAGAAGCCCGCAAGGCCGGCACGGAGGAGTGAACCTCTGCAGTGGGCACCTCGGCCAGGCGTGTGGCACTCGCCTGAGCAGCACGTTCCAGCAAGACGGTGCTTCGGCCTGCGAGTGGGACAGCGCCATCGAGCAGCCCCGCGCGACCCACGACCGTGACCAGCCGATGGCCGAGCTCGGGGCGAACAGCCTCCACGCGCCGAGCCTGGTGGAGGTGAGTGCCCGATGGGCTCCACAGTCGGGCGGCTGGAATGGCCAGAGCCACGATGAGACCGACCACCGTGGCCAAGGCGGCGACCCCCAGCAGGTCGACGACGCCAAGAGACAGCAGCGCAGCGGCCGAAAGCATGCCGGCTGCCACTGCGACCACACCCTGCCCGATGGCTCTCTGCGCCAACAGCAGCCGCTCACGCACCACAAGGGCGTCGAGACTGCGGCGGATACCGTCGAGCGGCGCGGGGTTCATCGTCGTTCCTCGAGGGGCGGCCCCCTCACCAGGCGCTGCTCACGGCAACGCACCTTGGTCGGGCGTGGGCCCGGCTTCGCTGCCCTGCGCGGGCTGGGAGTCTGAACCACGACAGTGCAGCCTTGGCCCGAGTTCCAGCACCAGACACGCATACCCCGACGCCGAATCCGTCACCACGGCCACGGGTTCGAGGGCGTAGAGGTGGGCGGTGCGGAGGGCTCGATCTCGAACGCCACGACTCGACCAACGCCAGTCCTGCACATCCGCACACCATCTCAGACACCCGCTGGGCCCACGAAGTGCTTCGGCTTCGTCGGGACGGATGAGGTTGAAGTGGGACAGCTGGGGCGAGGGGGAGACCCGAGGGTCCTCGTTGACCCAGCCGCAGGGGCCGCCGTCTGGCGCCTTCCGAGCCTGCGCGACCGACCAGCGGGGGAGTTCACTCCATGGTGGGACCGAATCGAGCAGGGCGGCGTGGGACTCCTCCGAGCCGTAGAAGCGTTCGCGCATGTCGCCCAGGCCCGCAACGGACACCGCAGCAGCAGCCACCACGACCAGGCGCCCTCCCCATCGCGGCAGCGACGCCCCCTTGTGGAGTGGCAGGGCAGCCAGCAAGGCGGTCCAGCCGAACAGGGCCCACAGTGCGTGGCGGTCGCCATAGTCGTCGAAAGACGCCATCAGCAGGTGAACGCCAACCCCACATCCAGCCCACACCAGGCCCAGCACCGGCCTGCGCAAGGATGCGCCCACCGCAGCCACCGCGAGCAGCAGCACACTCGTCCACCCGTCAAAGGGCGTGTGGGGTGCCAACCAGAACCGATTGATCGAAAAGGAGACCGCGCGCTCGCCCGCTCCCGGCACCTCGCCCGGAAACACGAGCGGCCAGACAGCCAGCGCGGCGAACACAAGCGAGAACGACAGTGCTGACAGCGTTCCCAGCGATACCCGGCGACGGACCGCCCGCCCGAGCGGCATGCCCGACGGAGCGACCAGCAGCACCAGCAAGCCCGCGGGAACGGCCACCATCGCGGCATCCATCCGCGTGGACACCGCCAAGACGAAGGCCGCCGCCCCCATCCACGCAACAGCAGTGTCGGGATGGCGCTCGGTGGCGATGCTGGCTGAGCACCAGAGCACGATGGCGGACAAGGTCCACGGGAGGATGACGTTGTAGGCGGAGGAGCTCCAAGCAGCGTGCACCGGGTGCAGCGCCACCAGCAGAGCAGCCACCAGGCCCGCCCAGGCACCCAGCCACCGGCGAACCGCCGCCCCCCACACCACCGCTCCCAGCGCCCCGACGACCGACATGGATATGACAAGAGTGCCCGTGCGATGGGGCAGGACCTGCCCGAGCGCCCACCACATCCACTGCATCGCCGGGTAGAGCACCGTGCCCCCTCGGCTGAGGGGCCGGGCTCCGCGGAAGATGTCCCAATACTCGGCCTCGTGGCCATCCGGGTAGTAGCGGAGCAGGGCGGGAATCACCGCAAGTCGCACCACCAACGCCAACGCACCCACGCCCAGCATCCAGGGCAGGTCTGCCCGCGCGGGCCACCAGGCACGCCGGCCACGCAGGGCCGCCCCGAGCGCCACCACCAGCGCAACCGCCGCAGGCCACACGGTCTGCCAGGGCTCCAAGGGCTGAACCACCTCAGGGCCGGGCATCGCGGCTCCCTGCGAGGCCGTCCACCTGCCACACATGGTCGTCGCCAAGCCCACTGCTGCGCGGATGAACCCGATGCGACGCCGCGTAGGGGCGCATCACACGGGCGACGCGACCGGCCAGCTCCGTGGCGGGCGCGTGGTCGTAGAGCACCACGAACAGGCGACCGCCGTCTGCGAGAACAGCCTTTGCGACGGCATCGAAGTGACGGGGCGACAGCTCCGTGCTCGTGTGGAGGGTGCGCGCCTGAACGCGTCGAGGATGGCCCCACAGGTAGTCGATGGGGTCGTGCTGCAGACCCACCAGCGAGGCCCGCGGCATCGTCCACCAGGGGCGCAGTCGCCACAGCACCGGGGAACGGTCGGACTTGTCGTCGTCTGCCTGCAAGGCGGGCGCGACCAGCCAGAGGGTGTCGCCCGGTCGGGAGGCGGCCCAGGCGTCGTCGATCCCCCGCGGCACGGACAGGTCGGCAACAACAGCGCGCGCAGACTCCAACTCGGCCGCGAGACCCACGCCGCCCCGTCCCAGACATGCCATCGCCACGACAAGCCAGACTGTCCGCGCAGCAGTGCCTCTGCGCAGCCGAAGCTGGTGGACGGTCGCAGCAAGCACCAAGGCAGCCGGTGGTCCGAGCAAGCCAAGGTAGGGCCTCTGGTGCGGCGCAGCGGCACCGAGCAGAAGGGCGAGCATGTAGGCGACCGCGAGCCCCGCCCAGACCACCCTGGCCTCGCCCCGGGCCCACACCAGGCCGAACCCGGTGAGCAGTCCGAGCCCCACACCGACCAGCCCCCAGGCCTCCGACACCATCGTCCACCACTCGCCGAGGTCGAGCTCGGGCTGCGAGAAGGTCGACGATTGGCCAACGAGATGGAGTGCGCCGGCGGCCACCGGAAGTGCCACCAGCAGCGCGCCGGCGGCCACCCGCGTCCGCTCTCCCTGCCCCACCGGCCAGACCAGGCGCCACAGCGTGAGCACGGCGGCCGCGCACATGCCGAGCACATGCGACCAACACGCCAGCCCCACCGCAGCCACGAACAGCAGCCAGGGCCCCCGAGCCGCTGCGCACAGCACAGCCATCGCCAGGACGGCGAGGGGGTAGTTGTTGACCTCTGCGGCATCGGCCAGCTGCAGCGGAGAAGTGGCCACCACCAAGGCTGCCAGGAGGCCTCCCGCGCGCGCCACCACGGCCACCGTCAGCATGGACATCGTCGCCGACAAGAGCAACCACCCCAGAGGCGCCGACCAGGTAGTCTCCAAGATGGCCATCAACGCGGCATGAAGCGGGGGATGCAGGCCCACCCAGGCTCCCAACAGCTCGCCGGGAGACAGCCGCTCGACAGCCTGGACCGCGGGCTCCGTGTAGGCAGCGTAGGCGATGGCCACCTCGTCCCATCGCAAGAACACGCGCGGCAGACGCAACACCGCCGCCAGGCCCAACACGAGGCCAAGCTGCCATGGCCGGTGGTTGTCGGGAGGACGCCTCACTCTGCGGCGGCCTCGGCCACGGGGAGCACGACCGTGACCAGTGCGCCTCCCTCCGAGGCGTTCGCCAGCTCCAGCCGCCCGCCTGCCGCCTGCACCATCTGCAGAGAGGTGGCCAACCCGAGTCCGGTCCCGCGACCTGGTTCTTTGGTGGTGAAGAAGGGTTCCAGCGCCCGCTCCAGAGCGACCGCGGAAAAGCCCGGCCCGTCGTCTCGGCACCGCAGCTGGACCTCGCCATCCACCAGCCTGGCATCCAGCCAGACCCGGCCACCGCCGCCCTCGCGCACGGCGTCGGCCGCGTTGAGGAGGATGTTCACCAGCACCTGCTGCAGCCGGTCCCGCTCGATGGCCACCACCGCTCGCTCGACCGGCTCGGACAGGGAAGCCTCCACCAGCTCGACATCGCGGAAGCGGGGCGCATGGCGCGCGGTCGACCGCACCTCATCCACCAGTGCGCCGACCTGCACCATCTCGACCTCTCCCGTGCCGGGCCGGGAATAGTCGAGCAGCTCGCGAATGATGCGGTGGATGCGTTCCAGCTCCCCTCGGGTGCGGCGCAGGAGGTCGGACTCCAGGCCGGGGTCGCCGAGGTCCTGTTCCAGCAGCTCGACGAAGCCCAGCACAGCGGCGAGTGGGTTGCCGACCTCGTGGGCGAGACCCGCCGCGAGGCGCCCGACTCCCGCGAGGCGCTCCGACCGGATGAGGGCGTCCTGGGCGGTCTTGAGGTCGTCGTTGGCCCGACGCAGACGCTCGACCTGCTCGGCGGTGCGCTGCCGGTAGTCGGCGAGCGCGAGGCTCATCTCGTTGAGCGAACGGCAGAGGGCCGCCAGCTCCTCGGAGGCATCGACATCGAGCTGGTGACCGAACTCCCCATCTGCGATGCGACGGGTGCCCTCCCGCACCTGGGCCACGGGGGCGATGAGCCGCCGCCGCAGCAGACTGAAGCCGAAGGCTGCAATCGCGAAGCCGGTCGAGGCGGTGTAGGCCAGCACGAAAGTGGACGGAGAACCGAAAGCGGTCGGTGAGGCCAGTGGCAGACGAACCCGCAGGGCCACCGCCCGCTCCCCTCGAAGCACCACCGGCGCGGTCACCTCCACGGCGCGCAGGCCCCAGATGGCCCCTTCGACAGCGACGTGGCGCTCCCGCCCGTAGAGCGCCGCCCGGAGCCCGTCGTCGAGCTTGTCTGGGGGCTTGCCCTCCGCCACATGCACCGGCGTGAGGTCCTGGCGAACCAGGTACAGGGCGTCGAAAGCCAGCGACGCATCGCGGTAGCCGGCCAGGACCTCGCCCGGGCGGGGGCCATCGGCACCGGAGGCAGCAAGCTGGGCCCCGATACCGCTGGTGAGCGCCTCCGCCAGGGCGGTCCGACGGTGCTCCTCGGCCTGCTTCATGATCAACCAGAACACCCCTGCATTGAGCAGGATGGTGGTGAGGGTGATGAGACCGAGCGCGAGCGCGATCTCCACCCACAAGCTCGGGCGGCGAGGCGGCATGCGAGCAGTGTGTCACACACCGCCAGCACCGCGCCCATCCCAGGCACGCCGCGGCGAACCAAGCCAGAACAGTGTCCCCCAGACCGTTTTCGACGGCAACGCGCCGGTCGAGCCGTCAGTATTGGCGCCAGACGCCGACCACCAGCCCCTGGATGTTCAGGTTGCTGGTGTCCTCGACGAAGATAGGCGGCATGGTGGGGTGGGCCGGCTGCAGGCGCACCCGCCGACCCTCTCGGAAGTAGAACTTCACGGTGGCCTCGCCATCGACGAGCGCCACGACGATGTCGCCATCCCGGGCGGTGGTCTGTTCCTTCACGATGACGAGGTCGCCTTCGAGAATGCCCTCCTCGACCATCGACTCACCGCGTACCCGCAGCGCGAAGAAGCGACCGGTGCCGGACACCATGGAGGCATCGAGCTGCAGACCGTCTTCGAGGTTCTCCTCTGCGAGCATCGGCATGCCGGCTGCCACGGTGCCGACGAGCGGCACATGGAGGGTGTCGCCCCGCGGGGTGGCACCGGCCCGCTCGGTGAGCTGCAGGCCGCGCGCAGCGCCGCCCTTCGCCTTGCGGAGGTAGCCCTTGCGCACGAGCGCCTTGACGTGGTCGGCCACGCCATTGGTGCTCGAGATGCCGAGGGCATCGCCGATCTCGCGGTAGGTGGGCGGGAAACCCCGGCGGTCGACGGCACGACGGATGACATCGAGGACCTCGGCCTGGCGGGGGGACAGCTCGTTGGCGCGATGAGATGGCAGACGGGGCACGGACTCTCCAGAACTGGCGCCGATACGGCGGCGCTCGCCTTGACCTCCCACCAATACTGAACATCCCTTCTACTGTCAAGATCCACAGCAGCCGCTCCCGGCATCTCAGGGCGAATTCCGCCTCCGGATGACCGCGAGCAGGACCATGAGCAGGCCTACGAGCCCACCTGCTGTTGTTGCGACCACCAGCCCGCCCGTCGCTGGCGCCACCGGCCCGGCGATGCCCTGCGCCCCCACCCGCATGGGCAGCGTCTCTCCCCGCAGGGCCGCCCCCAACGCGCTCCACCGGGTCCCCACGGCCCCCTTCCGACGTCGCGTGAGGCGCAGCTCGGCGAACCGGTCTCCGATTGTCCAGTCGCCGCTGTGGTCCTTGCCAGGCTGGCCGTTGGGGTCGGTCCACAGGCTGCATCCGCGCAGGTCCACGTCCGCACCTCCCCAGACCTCCACCAGGCGTGCCACCCGCGCATCGGCATGGTTCACGTCGAGGATGTGCACCGCGTGGTCGGCCACACCGGGCTCCAAGGGCGCCTCGAGGGACAGGCCATACACCACGAATTGCCGGTCACCCATGCCGTTGTCACCCGTCCAGGGGCGGCGCTCCCACGGAACGCGCTCGCCATCGACAAAAAGCTGCAGCCCACCCTCGAACTCCTCCAGCCGCCGCGCCGTGTAGCGGGCCTGGTCGTCCGGGCCAGGGTCGGGCACATCCTTCAAGAAGGCGCGCAGGTCGCGCAGCACCCACGGCACCGGCTCCTCCACCAGGTACTCGGCCTCCACCCGGTCCACGCCGACCGTGAGCTTGAGCCGATGACCAGCCAGACCGTCATCGAAGGGATGCGCCCAGGCGGTGCCCGCCAAGATGCCCATCGCCGCAGGCTGGGCGGCACAAATGCATGCGAAAGCAACAACTTGCTGTCGCGCTGTCCGAAGGAGTCGCATCGGCGCCCCACTATCTATCCGCCGCGGCGGACTCCAGGGCCACCGCCGTGCGTTAGCCTCGGCAGACGCCTACGCCCCCGTGGAGACGCCTTGCGGAGCCGGCAACAGCCCCCGTCCTTCCAGATGCGCCGCCCCGGCCGAGGGGTCACGGCCGTCATCGTCGTTCACGTCGTCTGCTACCTCCTGATGTACGTGATGGGCGACATCGTCGCGCCCGCCGACGAGATTGCCGGGCTGCTCGCCCTGCATGCCCCATCGGTGATCCGGGGCCACGTCTGGCAGCTCGTCACCGGCCCCCTGTTCCACGCTCCAGGCGACATCTTCGGCCTCGCCATCAACATGGTCTGGCTGTTCTTCCTCGGGCCCCAGCTCGAGTCGATGCTCGGCACGCGCAAGTTCCTTCAGACCTACGCCTGGGCGATGGCCGGCGCGGTCGCGCTCAGCATGGTGGTGGGCCTCCTCGGTTCCATCGTGGGCCTCGGCCCCTTCTGGGACCGCCTCTGGGGCACCCATCACCTCGGTGCAACCGGGGCGATTCTCGGTCTGCTTGCCTGCTGGGTCGGGCGGATGGGCGACCGGGTGGCCCACTTCGCACTGCTCGGTCCGATGCAGGCCCGCACCTTCGGCATCATCGTGCTCGGCATCGTGCTCCTGCTGATGTTCATCACCCCAGGCTCGAGCGCCAGTATGCACCTCGGCGGCATGGCCATGGGCTACGCCATCGGCACGGGTCGCTGGCCGCGAGACAAGAAACGCAGCGAGCTGGTCGCCAAGAAGAAGCAGCTCGAAAAGGAGCTGCGTCGCTTCGAGGTCATCGAGGGCGGTCGCGCGGGTGAGCCGAAGTCCGACGACGAGCGCCCGCGCGGATGGACCGGCTGGGGTGGCGACGGAAACGGCGGTCCCACGGTTCACTGAGCCGTCTGAGTCAGCCTTCCCGGCGGCGGCGACTCCATCCCACCAGACCGAGCAGCACCCACCCGACCGACGCCACCCGCGTGGGCGCAGCTGCGCAGCCGCAGCCCTTGTCCACCACTCCCGGGTCGAAGCCTGGGGAAGCCGGCGCTTCCCAGTCCGCATTCGGGTCCTCCCATGCGTCGTCCGAGCCGCTGGTGTCCTCCCCTTCGTCACCGACCGACCCGTCGTCGCTGCCGCCGTCATCGCCCGAGCCATCTCCAGAGCCGCCGTCGTCGCCGGTTCCCCCGTCCTCTGAACCGCCGTCCTCGCCGGAACCCCCGTCCTCGCCGGAACCCCCGTCCTCGCCGGTGCCACCGTCCTCGCCGGACCCTCCGTCTTCGCCAGAGCCCCCATCCTCCCCAGAGCCGCCGTCCTCCGAGCCCCCACCGTCCGCCCCCCCCGGCTCGCAGTCCTCGTCTATGCGCCCGTCGCAGTCCTCGTCGCCGTTGCCGCAATCGTCGAGCGCCACGTCGGGGTGGATGTCCGCGTCGAGGTCATCGCAGTCCGCACCGCCCCAGGCGACGTGCTCGTGGCCATCGCCGTCCGCGTCGTACTCGCTGGCCCCATCGCAGTCCTGGTCGATGCCGTCGTACCAGGTCTCCGTCGCTGAGGGTGACACAGCGGGGTCCGCGTCATCGCAGTCGTCGCCCCCTGCACTTGCAAGGGTGTGGCCGTCCTGGTCGCAGTCGAAGTCGTCGTCGCCCGCACAGTCGGCGTCGACGCCGTCGTAGCAGGGGTCGGGGGCCCCGGGAAACACCATGGGCGCGCTGTCGTCGCACTCGTCGAGGGAGAAGAAGCCGTCTCCGTCGCGGTCGACATCATCGTAGCCATCACAGTCCTGGTCCACGCCGTCGCCGACGACCTCCTCCACACCTGGCGCCACATCCGCCGTGGTGTCATCGCAGTCGAGGCCACCCCAGGCATCGCTGTCTTCGCCGTCCTCATCGGCATCGTAGTCGGAACCCCCTGAACAGTCGCTGTCGATGCCGTCGTACCAGACCTCAGACGCCCCGGGGTGGACGCCTGCCTGGCTGTCGTCGCAGTCGGTGCCGCCGTACCAGTCCGAGGCGTAGCCGTCGCCGTCCTGGTCGAAGTCATCGGCACCATCGCAGTCGCTGTCCACACCGTCGTAGGCGAAGTCCGCCGCCCCCGGATGGGTGTCCCCGTCGGTGTCGTCGCAGTCGCTGCCCCCGTGGGAGTCCGAGTCGTGGCCGTCCTGGTCGGCGTCGTTGTCGCTGGCCCCATCACAGTCCTGGTCCACGCCGTCGTACCAGATCTCGGTGGCCCCCGGAGAGATGCTCGCATCGGCGTCGTCACAGTCGTCTCCGCCGTCCTCCACGCCGTCGTAGCCGTCTCCATCGTCGTCGAACTCGGGCGCACCGTCACAGTCGGAGTCGATACCGTCGCCGAGCACGTCGCTCGCCAGGGGGTTGATCTCGTCGTCGGTGTCATCGCAGTCGAGTCCACCCTCCCCATCATGGTCGAAGCCGTCCCGGTCGCAGTCGTAGTCGCTCCAACCATCGCAGTCCTGGTCGACCCCGTCGTAGCAGGTGTCGGAGGTGGCGTCTGGGTTGACCGCCGCATCGTCGTCGTTGCAGTCGTCGCCCCCATACTCGGTGGAGTCGAAGCCATCGCCGTCGACGTCGAAGTCGCCATCGCCCGAGCAGTCGCTGTCCACCCCGTCGTACCAGGTCTCCGTCGCGCCGGGAGAGACGGAGGCGTCGCCATCGTCACAGTCCACGACCGTGCCACCGACCCCTCCCCCACCGCCGGACCCCGTTCCCGAGCCGGTGGAGTAGCCGTCCCCATCGGCGTCGTAGTCGTCGTCACCAGCACAGTCGCTGTCCACGCCGTCGTACCAGGTCTCCGTGGCACCCGGCGAGGTGGTGGACTCGGTGTCGTCGCAGTCCGTGCCGCCATACGCGCTGCTGTCGTAGCCGTCTCCGTCGATGTCGTAGTCGCTGGTGCCCGAGCAGTCGCTGTCCACGCCGTCGTACCAGGTCTCCTCGGCGTCGGGTGAGGTGCCGGAATCGCCGTCATCGCAGTCGAGGCCACCCCAGGCAGTGCTGTCGTAGCCATCGCCGTCGACGTCGTAGTCGCTGGTGCCCGAGCAGTCGCTGTCCACGCCGTCGTACCAGGTCTCGGTGGCGTCTGGCGAGGTGGAGGCGTCGTCGTCGTCGCAGTCCCCGTCGGCCTCCGTGTAGCCGTCCCCATCCGCATCATCGAGACCCAGCTCGGACCAGATGATGTCGTCGATGCCCCAGACATCCGAGGCAGTGTCCGAGGTGATGGTGAGCTCGTCCACGCCGTAGTCGTACACAAGACCCACGAAGACACCGCCGTCGACGTCATCTCCCGCAATCGTGACCGTGTCGGAGTACAGCGCGGAGCCGTGCGCCGAGCCCTCGATGGTGAGGGTGCCTTCGACGTCGACCGCCTGGAAGGCGACCCCGGGCTGGACCTCCTCGAACGTCAGGGTGATGGTCGTGCCAGTGGCCTCTCCGGCCTGATTGTCCGCAGGCGCCGACCCATCCACATCGGTCGAGACTGTGAGCGCACCGTCGAAGAGGATGCCCAGGTCGACGTAGTCGGTGGACACGGCTGCACCGGCGGTGAGGTCTTCGAAGTCGACGGCCTGGGGGGTGATGTCGGCGTCGTTGGCCCAGGTCGCGGTGTCTGTGTAGGTGTGGGTGCTTCCCCCGTCGATCGACCCGTCGCAGTCGTCGTCGACGCCGTTGGTGAGGTCCTCGGTGGCGCCCGGATGCACGGAGTCATCGTCGTCGTCACAGTCTCCGTCGTCGTTCGAGTAGCCGTCACCGTCGCGGTCGGTGCCCCCCGACCACACCACGGCCAGGTCGTCGATGCCGAAGCCATCCGAGGTGTCTGCGGTGACGACAATGGTGTCAACGGCACTCGCAAAGGTGAGGCCCACGAAGCTGCCGCCTGCCCGGTCGGGGGCCACCAGGGTGAACAGCTCGCCGTCGATGAGGGCGGAGCCATCCGCATAGGCGGCGATGGCGAAAGAGCCACCGGGGTCGAGAAGACCGAAGGACACCGCATCGACGTCGTCTTCGAAGTAGATGGCCAGCTCGTTGTCCGAGCCGTCGCCGACCACCCGGGCCGCCAGTCCGTCTGCCGCGGCTGCGCCGTACACCGTGGCCGTCGCCCCGACCTCCGCGCTCCCAAACATGCGGAAGCCCGCGCTGTAGTAGGCGAGCGAGAGGTCGTCGCCCGAGGTGGCGTCCTCGAAGTCGAAGTGGTCGGCATCGTCTTCGCTGTCTGCACCCAGCACATCGTCCACGTCGTAGTCGAAGGCGTCGGCGGTGAAGCGCAGGAGCACGGCGTCGTCGATCCAGCCATCGCAGTCGTCGTCGTCGAGGTTTGCAGCCACCTCGGTGGTGGCCGGATTCACCGAGGCGAGGGAGTCGTCGCAGTCGTTGCCGCCCGCGTCCGCGTCGACAAATCCGTCACCGTCGTCGTCGAGAAAGTCCTCCACGAGGGCGAGACGCCAGACCTGCCCAGCCGAGGACAGCGTGCCACTCGAAGCGAAGGGCCCCGAAAAGGCCACCTCGTCCTGTCCATCGCCGTTGGAGTCGCCGAGTGCCACGACGGCGGTGCCCACCGAGGCCCCGACCTCCTCGCCAGCGATGCGGTGGTCTGCGTCCTCGAGGTCTCCGCTGCCGGAGATGGGTCCGAGAAAGACGCCGACCACGCCCACCCCGGTCTCCGAGCCCGCGTCCGCGCCGGCGGCCCCCACGAGGAGGTCCTCGACGCCATCGCCGTTGACGTCCCCCGAAGCGACCGCACCGCCCACGAAGTCGCCGGAAGTGACGCCGTCCCAGATGGAGTCGGCATCGGCGCGCAGGTCGACCAGCCCGGACAGGCTGCCCAGGTCGGAGAAGACGGCGGCAGCGCCCAAAGGGGACCCTCCGGCGTAGGGGGCGCCAATGATGAGGTCGAGCAGGCCATCGTCGTCGAGGTCGCCTGTGCCGATGGCCCGACCCGCCTCCCCGTCCGCGGAGCTGCCGTCCACCGAGAACAGTGCGTCTGAGGACACATCCACCACACCCGACAGAGCGCCCCCCAGCAGTGCAAAGGCGCGCCCGGCGTTGCTGGTGCCGGCCGATGGCTCGGCGAAGGGCGCCCCCACCAACAGGTCGTCGATGCCGTCGCTGTCGATGTCCACAACATGGACGGCCGCCCCCATGTGGTCCCCTGCCAACGTGCCGGGAACGACCGCGACCGCATCATCCAGCGACCAGGACGCCCCCCCAAGCGACGAAACCGTCCCCAACATCACGTAGAGCGCGCCGGCGTTGGTGTCCTCGGTGTCGTCTTCGTCCGCGCCCACCAGCAGGTCGTTGTAGCCGTCTCCGTCGACATCTCCGGCCGCGATGGCCACCCCCGCACGCGGAGAGGCCCAGGTGGCCGTCGAGCTGGCTCCGAGAATGGGAGCGGTGGGACCCGACAGCTGCAGGTCGGCGTCGCTGGCCACGGTGAGCGCGCCACCCACCACCGCATCTCCGCTCACCGCGACGACGAGGCCGTGCCCATTTCCGGCGGTGTCATCTTCGGGAGCGCCGGCCATCAGCTCATCGTAGCCATCGCCATCGAGGTCCTGCAGCAGGACCGATGCCCCCAGGGTGCTGCCCGCGGTGCCGGTGAGGCTCGCGACCGCCTGGTCGACCGTGGCCCCCCAGCTGCCCGTGCTTCCCCCCGCGACGTAGACGGTGTCCTCGTCGGGGTTTCCGATGGCGAGGTCGGCCATTCCATCGCCGTCCACGTCGCCACCGGCCAGCGCCCGGCCGATGAGCTGCGCGGAAGATACCCCGCTCCACGGCGCCTCCAGGTCGGAGGTCCCCCGCAGGACCGCACCCGGCCGCTCGGTGAAGGGACCGAACCACGCGGTCATCTCGTCGGTCAGCCCTCCGCCGCAGGACCACTCCACACCCGAGGCCGAGCCGCCCTGAAGGCCGATGTCCGCGCTCGCCCCGCCGTCGACCGTCGCGCTGCCGAAGGTGATGTCGTCGAGCACCACCACCACATCGGAGTGCCCCTCCATCAGCCACACCTGAACCAGACCGTCGCCACCTGCGGTGCCATGCGCGCCCGACCACTGCGCCACCCAGGTGCGGGCGGGATAGCGACCGAAAGTGGCCACTGTGACGGCATCTGCGGCCCAGTCGTCCCAAAATGCCGCGACTCCCGACCAGCTCCCCAGGCCATCGCCAGGACAGGTGCCCGTCGCCCCGGTGACCGCACCATCGAAGAACAGCACGCCCTCATTGCTCACGGTGACGGTGTCGACCTCCGCGCCGTACCAATCGATGGCGAAGGGCAGCGCGACCAGCTCGCTTCCGTCGTCGGCCAGACCGAGAGAGGCCACCCCCGACAGGTCGAAGATGGCGTGGGGGGGACCATCGCTCTCGTCGGAGTCGGTGAGCACCATCCCGCCCGAGTCGGGGCCCCCGGTGGCGGCGATGAGGCCGCAGCCGAGGAGCAGGACGAGGGGACGCAGGCGGGAGGAGGGACGCATGGCGCCAGTCTATGCCGACGAATGCGCCCCCCGCGGGGGGAATGCTCAGTCGTCGTCGCGGTCGTGGTCGTCGTCGTCGTGGTGGCGTCGCTTGACGGGACGGCCCCGGGCATCCTGTCGGTGGTCGCGCTCGTGCATGCGGTAGGCGTCTGCGAGGTCGTCGTCCTGGGAGTAGCGCGGCTGGTGGCGGAAGGTGGCGTACTCGTACTGGTCGCGCTCGACGCGAATGGACCGTTCCTGGAGGAGGGCACCGCCCGGTGCGAGGAAGGCCACATCGTGCATGCCCACGGGAAGCTCGACCACACGGCTCTCACCAGGACGAAGCAGGCCGAAGTCCTTTTCGCCGATGCGGGCCCGGGCGACCACCCGGCTGCGGTTCACGATCTCCACGTCACCAGTGCGCATGACAAAGCCCATGCTGGCGCCATCTTCGGGGTCCACGCGGAGGCGGCGGTGCCCAGCGTCGAGGCCGAGGGCCGCAATGTCGATGAGCTGCCCGCCGACGGGCGCCATGATGTAGCCAACCGAGGCGGGGGCCACGCGACCGAGGAGCTCGCCGTCGATGGACAGGGTGATGGGCTGGTCGGCCTTGTTGTCGACGCGGACCATGGCCTCTTCGAGGGGCTGAAGGACGAAGCGCTCGACCTCGCCGGGCTCCAGGCGCAGCTCGTCGCCGGCGATGGACATGTCGACATCGAACCAGGCGTAGTAGGCGCTGACGTCGACTTCACCCGCCGTCACGGGGATCTCGGCCTCAGCACCCGGGGCGACCTTCGTGCGACGGGTGCGGCCTTCCCGGTCGACGGTCTTCACGGTCATGGCCACCTGAGCGTCGTTGTCGATGATGAGCCGCGAGTCGGCACCTCCGAGCCGCACCCGGGCCCGCTCACCGCGCTCGACCGAGACCTTCCGGGCGAGGATGAGGTCACCGTCGACATCTTCGAGCCGGACCGTGTGCCGTCCCTCCTTGGCCTGAAAGGCGGACCGTCCGCCCGCTGGCAGCATCCCCACGAGCTCTCCGTCAATGACGACGCGAATGGTCTCGGAGCGCAGGTTCTGGACGCTGACACCACCCCGGGCGGCCTTGCCGGCCATGGCAACCGAGGCAGGGAGGGCTGCCGCGGCCACGACAGCGGAGATGGCGAGTTGGATGGACTTGCGGGTCATCGTCGGGCTCCAGTGGTCAGGTGGGACCGCTCATCGGTTCCGCCCTGCACGACGCCGTCCTCGGTCATCCATTCGTGCAAGAAGGCCGCAGGGGGCTTGCAGCGAATTGCGCAGCCCGAAGTCGCTCGGAGACCTTTCTGATAGGCTTCGCCGCCCCCCCTCCCCAAGGCGGCCGTGAACGCCCTGCTCACCGTGTCTCGCGGCATCGACAAGCTGTCGGGCCTCATTGGTCGTGCCACCTCGTGGTTGGCCGCCCTGATGATTGTCATCGGCGCGACAAACGCCGTGATGCGGTACGTCTCGCGAGATCTCGGCTTCGAGATGGGCGGCAACGCGGCCCTCGAGACGCAGTGGTATCTGTTCAGCCTGATGTTTCTGCTGGGCGCAGCCTGGACACTCGAACGCGACGCCCATGTGCGCGTGGACGTGCTCTACGGGCGCCTGTCGTGGAGGGCCAGGGCCGGCATCGACCTGGCCGGCACGCTGCTATTCCTGCTCCCCTTCTGCGCCTTCGCCCTCTACGTGAGCACTCCCAGCGTGCTGAACTCATGGGAGGTGCGTGAGATCTCCCAGGACCCCGGTGGGCTGCCCCGGTACCCCATCAAAGCCATGATCCTCGTGAGCTTCGGCCTTCTCGCGCTCCAAGGCCTGAGCCAGGGCATCAAGGCGCTCGCGACGCTCACCGGACACCTGCCGCCCCCCAAAGACGACCACGACGCGGACCCCGGAACAGAAGACGGGGAGGCCCGGCCATGAACCCGGACCTCCTCGGGCCCCTGATGTTCGTGGTGGCCTTCCTTCTCATCTTCACTGGCTACCCGGTCGCCTTTTCACTCGGCGGCACCGCTCTGCTCTTCGCATTCATCGGTGTTGGCATGGGGGTGTTCGAGTGGACCCTCATGAATGCCCTGCCCGAGCGCATCTTCGGCATCATGTCGAACCAGATTCTGCTCGCGGTCCCCTTCTTCGTGTTCATGGGCAAGGTGCTCGAGGAGTCGCGGCTCGCCGAAGACCTCCTCACCACCTTCGGCGCCCTCTTCGGAAGACTCCGAGGCGGGCTCGCCATCGCGGTCGTCTTCGTGGGCGCCCTGCTGGCGGCTGCCACCGGCGTCGTCGGCGCCTCGGTGGTCGCGATGGGGAGCATCTCCCTGCCGGTGATGCTGCGCTACGGCTACTCCAAGACGCTGTCCACAGGCGTCATCACGGCCAGCGGCACACTGGGCCAGATCATCCCACCCAGCGTCGTTCTCGTGGTGCTGGCCGACCAGATGGGCGTGAGCATCGGCGACCTGTTCCGGGGCGCGCTGGTGCCGGGCCTCATGCTCGCAGGCATGTATGCGCTGTATGTCGTCGGTGTGGCCATCGTGTCGAAGACGGCCGCCCCCGCCCTGCCAAAGGAGGCCCGCTCCGACAGCGCCGGGGCGCTCATGGGACGCGTGGTGTGGGTGATGATGCCTCCGCTGGCGCTCATCCTCATCGTGCTGGGCAGCATCTTTATCGGCGTCGCGACCCCGACCGATGCGGGAGCGCTCGGGGCCGTCGGAGCCATGGTCCTGGCCGCGCTACGGGGCCGCCTCACCGTCAAAGCGGTGCGCAAGACCGCCGAGGACACCACCCGCCTCACTGCGATGGTCATCTTTCTGCTGGTGGGCTCCACCGCATTCGCGCTCGTGTTCCGCGGGCTCTACGGCGACATCTGGATCGAGGACCTCCTCACCAACCTGCCCGGCGGAAAGGTGGGCCTGCTGGTGGTGGCCAACCTCACCATCTTCATCCTCGGCTTCTTCATCGACTTCTTCGAGATCGCCTTCATCATCCTGCCACTGCTCATTCCAGCGGCCCGCCTGCTCGGAATCGACCTCGTGTGGTTCGGTGTGATGATTGGGATGAACCTGCAGACCAGCTTCCTCACGCCCCCGTTCGGGTTTTCGCTGTTCTACCTGCGCGGCGTGGCCCCCAAGGAGGTGAGCACCGCCGACATCTACCGCGGTGCCATCCCCTTCATCTGCATCCAGGCGGTGGGCCTGCTGCTCATCATCCTGTTCCCCGAGCTGGTGACCTGGGGCGGCGACTGACCGCTACTTGAAGGCCGCCTGCCCGTAGGCCAGCTCGGCGCGGCCGAACCATGAGAAGGACGCGTCTCTGAACTTCTTCCACTCGGCGAGCACCTTGGCGTAGGCGGGGTCGCTTGCTGCCTCGTCTTCGAGAAGCTGGGTGGCGGCCTCGCGGGCAGCCGCCATCACATCGTCTGTGAACGGACGCATGGTGACGCCCTCGGCGAGGATGCCCTGCAGGGCGGTGGGATTGAGGGCGTCGTACTTGGCCTGCATCGACATGCCCGCCTGGGCGGCCGCAACCTTCAAGATTTCGCGGTATTCGGCAGGAAGCTCGTCCCACGCCTTTTGTCCCACGTAGATGGACATCGAGGCGCCCGGCTCCCACCACCCTGGGTAGTAGTAGTTCTTCGCGGCCTTGTGGAAGCCGAGCTTGGCGTCGTCGTAGGGACCCACCCACTCCGTGGCGTCGATCGCGCCCCGCTCGAGGGCCGGGTAGATGTCGCCGCCAGCGATGTTCTGGACGCTGACCCCGAGTGCGGACATCACCTTGCCGCCCATGCCGGGAATGCGCATTCGCAGGCCCTTGAGGCTCGCGAGGTCGGGCACCTCCCCCTTGAACCAGCCGCCCATCTGCACGCCGGTGTTGCCGGAGATGAGCGTCTTGATGCCAAAGTCGGCGAACAGACCGTCGATGAGCTGCCGCCCGCCACCCTGCTCCAGCCAGGCGATCTGCTGACGAGAGGTGAGACCGAAGGGGACGCAGGTGTCGAAGGCCAACGCGGGTTTCTTGCCGATGTAGTAGTAGCTGCAGGTCTGGCCGGCCTGGACCGTGCCGTTCTGCACGGCGTCCATCACCTGCAGGCCCGGCACCAGCTCGCCCGCGGGGTAGACGCGGATGTCGAACTGGCCGGCGGTCATGGCCTTCACACGCTCCGCAAGCTCCTCGGCCCCGCCGAAGATGGTGTCGAGGGAGCGGGGAAAGCTGGAAGCCAGCCGCCATCGAATTCGCTTGCCGGTGGACACAGCCGGAGCGCCGCCTTCGGCCCCTGGCTCGGTGGACCCGCAGCCCGACGCACCCAGGCCAGCCCCGACCGCCGCCCCAGCGAGCATCGAGCCGGCGTTGCGGAACAATGTGCGGCGGGAAGGCACCGCCACGGGGGAATCGGAGGGGTCACGAGACATTGGAGCTCCGGGCTTGAAGTCGGGCGAGCCTACACCAGGACCCTGCCGCGGCACTGGGCGGCAGCTTGCCGACGAGGCCTCGAAAACAGGGGACCCGAGAACCAGACGACCCGGTGGGGCACACCGGGACGAAAGGGGAGTGGCTGGGGGCGGACTTGAACCGCCGACCCTACGGGTATGAACCGTATGCTCTGACCAACTGAGCTACCCAGCCGGAACGGCGCCCCTTTACCAGTGCGTTGGCAGCGGTGCAAGAAAAAGGCGCCGGCTCAACCAGCCGTCCAGGCCAGGCTGGCGCCAGCCACGAAGGCCGCGGCGAACACGAACACCGTCAGCGGCCACCGAGCGCCGTGGATGACACCGACAAGGCGCTGCTCATCGCCTTCCGAAAGGCGTCCCTCATCATACTTGTCCGCCAGTCCGGCGGCATGCGCGGCCACCCCCAGGCCGGCACCGGGACGGGCGTGGGACACGAAGGCGGCAGCGGCACAGACCACGGCGACCGATACGCATAGCAGGGTCAGCAGTGGTCCGAGAATGCCCACCTACTCGCCTTCCTCCGGCAGCAACTCGAGCTCTTTCTGCACGCGCCGGATGTGCTCGTCGAGGTCGTCCTGGTGGATGGTGCCTGGCCAGGTCGCCCGCAGAGTCGACAGTGCGCCCTGGATCTCGAGCAGCCCCGCCCGCTGGACCTCGACCTCGGGCTCGCCGCGAAGCTCCAGCAGTCGAACAGCAAGTGCTTCCTTTTCGATGAAGACCTGCCGGTCGCGGGCATCGTTCCAAGCGGCCTCCACGCCGTCCCAACACACGAGCCCCCGGCAGGCCTCGAGCACCGACATCGCTTCGGCGGTCTTGTCGCTCTCGAGCATTCGTGCGCTCTCCGCAAGCAACGCGTCGACGTCGGGCCCCTCGTCCACCGCGACCACCTCCCCCTCGCCGTCGGGCTCGGCCTCCATCTCCATCGGGTCGAGCAGATCGACGACCGGCTCGTCTGGGGGCTCGGGCAGGGGCTCGGGACCCGCCAGCTCCGTGGAGTCGACCGCCGCCGCCCCGCCGAATCCAGTGCTCAACACCCGGGTCTGCATCGGGGCGGACACGGGGTTGGCCCGGACCTCGATCTCCATCATCCGGTCGAGGTAGTCGGCCACCACATGCTGAGCGGCGGGGTCCGCCTCCCGGAATTGCTCCGCCAGCTGCCAGGCGAGCTCGAGCCGGTCGCGAGAGTCGACCACCTCTGCTTCGTCGACGAGCTGGGCGAGCTTGCGTTCGTAGGGCGCAAAGTCGACCGGCCGCGGCCCCTGTGCTTCAGGAGGGGCGGCCAGGGATTCGGGCTGCTCGCCGTAGCGAATCACGCAGCCCTGGGCGACCAGCAGGCCGACTGCAGCGGCCACGCAGCGCCCACGCCAGGAGGTCGCCGTCACGGATTCTCCTCGGGACTGATGAATGGATCGATCACATCGCCTTCCTCGTCGCCCTCGCCGGGCTCGAAGGAGGACGGCACGGCAGCTCGAAGCGGACGGGTCTGCGGGACGGGGACCCGCTCCGAGGGCAGCAAGGTGAGCCGACGCTCGACATCCAGGGTGCCGTCGGCCAGCACCCCGGCCCCCCACACCACCGTGGTGCGGTCGGCGTCTCCGGCAGAGGCCACGCCAGTCAAGATGGGGAGTCCGGCGCCGTCCGCGGTGAGCGGGACCCGAGCAAAGCCCCCCTCCACCCGCAGCTCGCTGGACTGCGGGGTGTGGGCACCAAGCAGATCGGCGTTGGCCGCGCCACTCGCCGCGCCCATCCACGGCGGGAGCGCGCCACTCGCGCCAGCGATTCGGATGCCGCCGCGACTCATCGGGGTGTTGTCATCGTGGCCCACGTAGGCGGTGACGGTGAACCCCTGGCCCCACTCCCAGCCCTGCTCGCCCACCTTCGGCACGAAGCCCGAGAAAGCGGCGTTGCGGAAGCTGTTGGTCGTGCCGGTCTTGCCGGTGAGAGGAACCACGTTCTTGCCGACCTTGGCCGCACTCTGGGCGCGCCGACCCGTGCCCCAGCGCACCACATTCCGCAGCACCTCGCCCGTCATCCGTCCCACCATGGGGTCGCCGACCTGGGTGGACTCGGGCGTGGCACGCCATAGCACCTTGCCGTCACGGTCGCGGATCTCGGCGATGAGGAGCGTGGCGGAGTCGGGGGCCTCGGTGCGCTCACGACCATCGCCCGGGACCTCCACCACCCCCGGGAACCGCCACTTGTCGCCGGTGGCGATGCCCTGAATGAGCAAAGCGGCCTCCTCCAGGCTGATCTCAGCGGCCCCGAGCGGCAACGACATCACTGGAGGCAGGTCGGACTCCACGCCGTAGGTGGCGGCCCGCGCCGCGAGGTGACGCAGGGCGACCAAGGTGCGGAAGTCGGGGTGGTGACGCAGCACCTCGAAGTCGTAGGGGTCCTGCCCTTCGAGCACCCGGGCCCGCCGCTCGCGGGTGCGCTGGATCTGGCGGAAGACGGCCAGCGGCAGGCGTCCATCGAGCATCATCTCGTCGAGGCCCGGCACACGGGGTGCGGCTGGTGTGCTCAGAGTGCCCAGCAGCGCGGCGTCCACAGCCGTCCATCCCTCTCCAGGCGCGCCGCAGGACAGAGCGAGTCCGGTGTCGGACATCTGGTAGGACAACGACGAGAAGGTCGTCTCAGAAGGGATTTCCACAGACGGTAGCGCGCCAGCGGGCAGGCCGATTCCTGGGATGGAGCCCGTCGGGCGCCCCACCCTGGCGTCTGCGGCGTAGCGCGTGAGCTCCCGAAGCTGCTCCGCGCAGGTGCCGACCAGACCACCGAAGCGCTGGGCGTTGAAGTCGAGTGCGCGCAGCTTTGCCGACCGGCGAGAGTCCCGCGCCCCGATGTCTCGCGCGGCCCGCACCGTGCCGTTGCCATGCAGCAGGGCCTGCACCTCCAGCCGCACGGGGTCGTCCCAGTCCAGCTCCGCCAGCACTTCCAGCTTCGCCGCGGTGAAGGCGGCCTGATCGAGCGTGCCGGCGGTGGAGATGACGCCGTACTCGTCGCGCACCTTGCGCAGCCACGCGTCACGGTCGCCGCCCACGGCCTCGGGGGTCAGACCCGCCTGCGCGGCCACCGCCTCGAAGGTCTCGGCGTCGACGTGGTCGAGGAGGTGGTGTAGCAGCCAGATGCTGGCGAGGTTCTCGCTCATCGTGCCGGCCTGGTCGAGCGACACGAAGGGCTTGGGGGTGTGGTCGGGACGCGGGAAATACCAGGTGCCCTCGAAGTAGAAGGCACCCGTGCGGTTGTCGAGAAGGTCTGTGGGCACCCAGCCCAGGTGCATCGCGGTGGCGTAGACCAGCACCTTCCAGGTGGAGCCGAGCTGACGCTTGGCGTCGATGGCCCGGTTGAAGTTGCGGTTGTCGTTGCCCCCCACCATGGCCCGCAGCTCGCCGTCTTCGAGCACCACCAGACCACCCTGCAGGCCCGGACGAAGCTCCAGGTCGCAGGTGGCGTCCTCGCGCACGCTCGCCCAGGTGACGGCCCCCACGGGAAGGGCCTCGAAGATGGCGGTCACCTCACGCTTGTCACCGGACCTGCGCTTGCGGGCCACACGGGCGGACGTGAGAATGCGCGCCATACGGTCGATGCCAGCCTTGTCCACGGTGCACTCCCGGCCGCCCATGTCGAGGCTGAGGGTGCGGGCGCCCGGATCCGCAGCGGTCACCTTCGCCGTGGAAAAGGTGTGGGCCAGGAGCGGGTCGGCGGGGGTGTAGGCGAAGGAGCCGTCGCCCCTGCCTGCGTCCACGTGAGCCACCAGGCCGCCCCCCCAGATGAGGAAGGGCTCGGGACAGGTCGTCGTGCGGCTGGAGGACAAGGCCGCCTGCGAGCGGCTGACCGGCCTCGTGGACGAGCTGCTGCCGGCGCTCGAGGAGATCGCGGCGGCCGCCTCGGCGCGGATCTCCTCGAGGCTGCGCCCGCCGTAGCGGGGCATCGCGTCGTGCTCCGGGATCTCCCAGCTCAGCTTCCACAGCGAGC
>ENA-OWNT01000615-OWNT01000615.1-seawater-metagenome-genome-assembly--contig:-NODE-615-length-71401-cov-7.003982_pt1 | contig 71401 bp, 65 predicted proteins | sample MGYA00238136_ERZ651165 | MGnify/ENA primary metagenome ERZ651165 (study PRJEB26861, sample SAMN08777766) | seawater metagenome | isolation source: coastal seawater | place: USA: Florida | collected...
CGAGCCGGCAGACCTCTAAAGCCTGCTATGCTTGACACTCCGATCACTGAGCCCTTGGTTTCCAGTAAATGAGGTAGAGCGTACTTGGTACAATATACCATACCCCAAAAATTTACGTCCATGGACTTTTTAAGCACTGATAAATCAAGATCAGCAAAAGTGGCTCTCATTGAAATACCGGCATTGTTCACCAATATGTGGACCTTTCCAAAGGTCTTTATGGTTTCATCAATCAGCCGTTTGCAATCTGCTTCTACACTTACATCACATTGCACTGCAATTGCCTTTACTCCCAAGGCTTCACAGGCCGCCTTTACTTCTTCAAGCTTGTCCATTTTTCGGGCAGCCAGGGCTACCTGAACTCCTTCTTTGGCCAGTTCAGTGGCGCAAGCCTTACCTATTCCTGACGATGCTCCTGTGATAATAGCTACACCACCTTTCATTCGCACTTTATTGGAGTACCTATGGCCTCGGTTTCAGGAAAATCATTGTCCATTCCATCCAATGAATAATCAATGGCATTATCCAGGTATACACGCATTACAAAATCAGGATGTTTCCAGTTGTCGTCTATAAGTCCCTTGTATACCAGTTTTCTCCCTCTATCAAAAAGAAAAGCGGTAGGTGTTACCTCAGCGCCAAACTGTTGTGCCATTTTACCTCCTTTGTCAAGTAGTTGAACAAAGTTTTGATTGGGTAATAATTTGAGATCTGTAAACTGATGTTCAATCTGATATTCTTCACAGGGTTCTACATCAACCAGGTATATCGCCAAATCATCTGACTCAAAACGCACGGCAAGCTGCTCAATGCGCCTGGCATAGGCTTTTGATACCTCGCAGCGCGAAGAGAAGAAAATGACCGCTATGGCAAACTGACGGTACATTTCCTCCGGACTGCGCAGTTTTCCCTGTAAATCATGTGCTTCAAAATCAAAAAGCTTGTCGCCTATGTTCATGAGTCAATATTTTGTAGAAGTTTGCAAAGGTGATAAAATTAGCCCAATGCACGTACTGGAGGTAAACAGCAAGAGCCAATTGAAGCACTTCCATAGGGTGCCCAAAAGCATCTACAAAGAGGATGAACACTACGTTTATCCGCTTGAAGGAGATATAGAGCTGGTCTTTAACCCTGCCAAGAATCCATCTTTTGATCAGGGAAAGGCCATAAGATGGGTGTTGTTTGATGATGCTGAGGAACCGGTTGGACGCATTGCCGCCTTTTATGACGTGGGGCAGAATAGTGAATCTTCTTATCCGGTAGGTGGTATTGGCTTTTTTGAGTGCATCAACAACAAGGATGCCGCCTTCCTGCTTTTTGATACGGCAAAGGCCTGGCTTCAAGCCAATGGAATGCAGGCTATGGACGGCCCTATTAATTTTGGAGAACGTGATAAATACTGGGGGCTTCTGGTAGAAGGCTTTACACAACCTACTTATCTGGAAAACTATCACCCGCCTTACTACAAGGATTTTTTTGAAAACTATGGCTTTCAATTGTCCATAGAACAACTCACTTACGGGATAGACCGACAAGATTTTGATGCCAAAAGATTCACCAAAGCTGCTGAATGGATTAGCCGCAAACCTGGCTTAAGGTTTGAGCACTTTAAAATGGGGGAAGCGGAACGGTATGCACAAGACTTCGCGCAGGTGTACAATGAGGCTCGTAAAAGAGTTACAAACTTCAAACCGCTAAGCCCGGCTCAAATACTGGACTATTTGAAACCCATGCGCCACATCCTTGTGGAGGAGTTTATTTGGTTTGCTTATGTAAATAATGAGCCTGCTGGGATTATGGTAATGATTCCGGATGTAAACCAGCTGCTGGCTCATATTGAGGGCAAACTTGACACCTGGGGTAAAATGAGATTTTTATACTACAAGCAAACCCAACCCATGACCAGGGCCAAGGGCCTGGTATTTGGCGTAATGCCTAAGTATCGTAAATACGGCGTGGAAACGGTAATGATTTATAAGTTTTACAAGGAAGTGTCTAAAACCTGGCAGTACAATACCGTAGAACTTTCATGGGTAAACAAGCTCAATGATAAAATGGCTTCGCTCATGAAAAATATTAATGCTCACGTAGTGAAAAAACACCACACGTATCGCCTCATGTTCGATACAAGCAGCCCTTCTGAGCAGGAAAAAATCAAAAGTGAGCAGAAATAATTGAAAAAAATTTTGCGGAAAGGGAAAGGCGTTTACATTTGCAGCCCCAAAGCGAAATACCGCATGATTCGGTAGCTCAGTTGGTAGAGCATCTCCCTTTTAAGGAGAGGGTCCAGGGTTCGAGCCCCTGCCGAATCACAACAAATTGAAAAAGCCTTAGTTTATCCGCTAAGGCTTTTTTTATTGCCCAAAAATTATGGCGAGAAGTTTATCCTGAACGGAACCAATTCATTGGTGGAGCTGAAGGAAGCCCCTGCCGAATCACGATAGATTGTAAAAGCCTTAGTTTAACCGCTAAGGCTTTTTTATTGCCCAAAAAATTATGGCGAGAAGTTTATCCTGAATGGAACCAATTCATTGGTGGAGTTGAAGGAAGCCCCTGCCGAATCACAACAAATTGAAAAGCCTTAGTTTATCCGCTAAGGCTTTTTTTATGTTCACACTTCTCGGGTAATAAGTACACATTGAGCAAGCCAATGCAGCCCACTAGTACGTACCCTGCCAAGCCCAAATCCGCAAAGACAAGAATTTAGCTTGCCGAAGCAGGGCTAGCATGGAGCACAACATAGGACATAATCCTTGGCTTAGAAATTATAGATAAATGCAATTACAAGTCCTGTAGACAAGGTTGAAGCTACATCGACCAGACCTGATATAAACATCTCTTTAGGTGGTAAAAGAGACCAACCGGAAACTATTAGATAGACAGACACAAAACTGATAGCACCTGAAAACCCTCCCAAAACGGCTCCTTTCACTATCCAACTCCCTTCTAGTCCAAAATAGGGATAGGCCAGTACCATAATTAGGGTAATGATAAAATACCCGGCAAGCATGGGTCCCATTTTCATATCCTTCTTCTCCCTTTCAAACTTGCTCATTGCTGCACGCGTTAACGGATTCGCAATAAGCTGGGCGACAATGGTTCCCACAGCAACATTCACGATAAAACCAATTACAAGGCTTAGACTAAAACTCAGCATAGTTCAATTTTTATTAATTTTACTTCCGGATCGAAAGCAAACATAATATTACTTTCAAAATGGAAGCAAAAAGAACTGAAAATAATTTCAGATCAGACTGTCCTATAAGTTCAGCACTCGACTTATTTGGCGACAAATGGTCCTTATTAATCATTCGCGACCTGGTGTACTTTGGAGAACGCACCTTTAAAGACTTCGTTAGCGCCGCAGAGAGAATCTCTACCGCCCGGCTCACAGACAGATTGTGCAAGCTTGAGAACCTGGAACTCATTACCAAGACCAGGCACCCCACTAACAAAAAGGTGTTTCTGTACAACCTCACGCCCAAGGGAATGGATCTGTTCCCTGTAATAGCTGAATACATTAGATGGAGCGACAAATACCTGAACGAGCATATTGCAGATGAGGCCAAAACCCTCGCTAAATTGCTAAATACAGATAGGGACAAAGCCCTGAGGCAATTCATGAATAGATAGGCAAACTACTTAACGAATCCTCACTTTAAGTCGGTTTGTGACCAAATCCCGGATTTCCATCGCCTATGATCAGGCTAAAACTGAACTTCTTGCCTTTGAAAAGGTAATCGCATTTAGCACACTAAATACTCAAAACGACTCATGAACTATGAAACCTACTCTCCGCATCCTGACTTGGCAGCCATAGTCAAATACTATTGGATTTTGGAAGTGCCGGGCAATATGGAAGTGCCAAAGCAGCGGATACTTCGCAATTTTCCTGGATTCAGAAGGGAATAAAATGGGACTGCACTCGCCAAACTAAAGCTCGTTTTGACAACTCGTTGAACATTGTTGGTCAAAATCACCTGAAGCGTACCAAATTCCATGGTCAAGATGTTTGTCTTCGTACGTTAAAAAAAGGAAGGTGGATAGAATACAATCTCAAAACCTTCCTTAATCTATTTTCGGTCATTTGAAATAGAATAGATTTGAGCCATGTACGAGGCTATTGAGTTCATGGAGAACTACTTCATCTACATTTGGCTGTCAATAATGGTGTTATCCATAACAACACTGTTTATCCTTGGAAAAAGCGCGTTGAAAATGTTTGACCACCTTGACTTAAGTCATGTGGTCCATTCTGAAAAATCTGCTTCAGGTTATACAAGCAAATCTTCCATATCGAGACGCGCCGGAGCCAGTAGAGTTCTGCACATCATAATTACAGACAGGGAGCTTGTCTTCAAAACAAACGCATTCTTTGCTTACCCGGCAAAAAGACACGACTTACTACAGATCATTCCATTGAACAGGCTGATAGATACTGAAGTAATACAAGGTGGCCTGCTTTCAAAACTATCAGTGAAATTTCTTGGGCCAGGTGGCGAGAAAAAAGAAGTAGTACTTATTTCAAAAAGAAACTCGACGGTAAAAGAAATTCTGGACAAGCACGTTCTAAAGAACTTACAAGCCATGTAAACCCAAGCCCAGGCCAATGAAAACACTTGTCCCAATATGCTGCATACTCCTTGCAGGCTGTGCGCAACAAAAGGCAGAGAACAACAGCGAGGAAATAGACTCTTCAAAGCTGATTCACTTTGACCCAACGAGCCAAACCGATCCGTACGAATACTTTAAGGTGAACGATACCAATCGATGGAAATACACCCTTCCAAAGAATTTTACTAAACCCGACAACTGGAAGAAAAAAGAACAGGATGTTGAACTATACGGTGACCAGTTTCCAGACAGCCTGAAATTGACCGATGTATTAACCATTATTGATACCAGTAGTCAGTTTTGGAGTGTTTGTCAAGCCAAAAGCTGGTGTATTGCCAACTATCAGGAAGTATTTCCTCACCTAATAGCTCGCTTATCGGTCAAAGAAAAAATAGGACTTAGAAATACTGCCGATTTAATTATCCATTGCAGAATGCATACAGGCGACCTGGAGTTTTATGGGCATGGTGGAGTAATTGATGAAGACCTGTTTACAACCGCGGGCAGAGCTTCATGGATACTGAATCAAATTACGGGTGAGAAGTTTGTTTCAGTACAAGGCAACATGACTCAAGAAGAGGCCTCAGCATACAAAACGCAATGGCTCAAGTATGTTGAAGACCTGGAAACTTAGGCTCCTTTTTTTAGTGTGAGCTCTCTATGCGCAAGCCCCCAGTCTACCATGGCATTGAGTACGGATACAATTTGCTTGCCCGACTCGGTAAGGTGGTATTCAATGCGCACCGGCGTGGTGTTATGAACGGTTCTTTTTACCACACCGTTCAACTCGAGCTCTTTCAGCTCCTTTGAGAGCATACGAGGTGTAATTTTTTCTATGTTATCACTTAGCTCCTTAAAGCGATTTTTCCCAAAGAGCAGCGAAGCAATTATGGGCATCTTCCATTTTCCGCTAATTACATTCATAGCATCATTAACAGCTAAAACGAACTGTTTTGGACATTTACTTACTTCTGAGAGGCTAGGTGTTTCACTCATATTGCTTGGCGGATAATAGAATCAAGTATACTCTAGTATACTGCTATTAAATTAGAAGTCAGTATACATTATATAGCAAAGTTACTATTTTCGATACGTGAACAAAAACACATCAGCTTGCCATACTGGAAGCCATTTTAAAATACTGCGGATACAATGAACCGTAAAGAATTTCTAAAATCAACAGGGCTTGTTGCCCTATCCTTACCCATGATGTCGTCATTGAACCAATTAGATCATATCACCAGCTCTTTCAGCCAATCAGCAAAAATGCCCGTTCTATTTCTGGGCCATGGCTCTCCCATGAATGCCATTGAAGACAACGAGTTTGTGCAAGGCTTTAAACAGCAAAAAGAGTATTTGAAAAAACCAAATGCCATTATTGTGGTTTCTGCCCATTGGGAAACCAAAGGAACCTATGTAACTGCTATGGAGCGCCCCCGCACCATACACGATTTTGGAGGCTTTTCAAAAGAATTGCACGAAGTGCAATATCCTGCGCCGGGTGCACCACAACTGGCAAAGGAACTCGCCGCCATGGTTGAGCCCGGCAACACCATTCAGCTGGATCATAAATGGGGCCTGGATCACGGCTCCTGGACAGTGGTAAAACACCTGTTTCCGGAAGCAGATGTCCCCATTATTCAGCTTAGCATTGATTATACGCAATCTGCTGCCTACCACTTTCAATTGGCACAGCAACTTAAATCGCTCCGCTACAAGGGTGTTCTCATTGTGGGCAGCGGAAATGTTGTTCATAACTTAAGACGTATTGCCTGGGGTAAAACAGATTTTGCCTATGACTGGGCCATTGAGGCCAATGATAAAATCAAAGACTGGATTCTAAAGGGAGATCATCAAAGCTTGATCAACTTCAGAAAACAAGGGACAGCCTTTGAACTGGCTATACCAACTCCTGAACATTACCTCCCCTTATTGTATACTCTTGGTGTTAAGGACAATAAAGACAAGGTGAGCTTATTCAACGACAAGCCACTGGGTGGCTCCATAACAATGACTAGCATGAGGCTTGATTAACGGTGGCGAATCCTAAAGGCAGCCTACCACACATACGGAAGTGGTCCTCACTTCATCATGCATTTCCCCACCTTTGGCCGTAAGTACCTACTCCTATTCAAAACGGATTGGTAGCTGTGTAAACTACATGTAATGTTGAGTCAGCACTCAATTCTAATATGCCATGCGCCTAAAGTTTGCTCCAGCACTTCCTCTCTTCCTTCTTATGGGGCTTTTCCTATCCAAGCCTGAAAGAGCCCTGGCCCAGCGGAATCCCAGCAAGAAACTCTCTAAGTTGGAGGGAAGCATTGAAGACATCCTGAAATACACGCATTGCCCTGGAGTGGCTGTTGCCATTGTTCAAAAAGACCAAATTATATACGCAAAAGGTTTTGGCTACCGTGATTTTGAAAACAAGGAGCCTGTTACCGTAAATACACTTTTTGCCATTGGTTCTTGTACAAAGGCATTTACCAGCACGCTCATTGGACAACTGGCGGAAAAGGGCGACCTGGATTTGGATGAGAGTCCACGTAAGTATCTACCGGAGCTCACTTTTTACAGCGATGAACTTAACCAGGCAATTACCATCCGCGACATGCTTTGTCACAGAACAGGCGTACCTAGAAATGATTTGTCATGGTATTATTTTCCAACTACCTCTCGCGACAGTATGCTACAGCGCATTCAATACCACGAACCCAGCATGGGCCTTAGAGAAGGCTTTCAATACAATAACTTTATGTATGGTGCGGCCGGGGCTATTGCTGGTCGAATAAGCAATGGAAGCTGGGAGGAAAGCACACAAAGCCAACTCCTTACACCGCTTGAAATGAACCGGTCCAATCTATCTATAGAGGCACTACAAACGGCGGATGATTTTGCCTTTGGATATAGCGTGAACACTCAACATGAAATTAAAAAAGAAATCAACTTCCCCATTATCGCCTTAGCCCCGTCAGGAAGTATTAATAGCAGTGCAAATGAAATGGGAAACTGGCTCATCGCCTGGATCAATGGTGGAGTATTTAAAGGCGAGCAGATCATTCCAAAAAGTTTTGTTTACGAGGCTACTTCTTCTCAAATGATTTCATCTGGTCGTGGCCCTGGTTCAACACATCCGGACTTGCACTTTGCCAACTACGGCCTTGGTTGGTACCTCTCTTCGTATAGAGGGCATTACCGGGTAGCTCACGGAGGCAATATAGATGGATTCAGTGCTACCACCTGCTTTTTTCCATCTGACAGTATAGGAATAGTAGTACTGGCCAATCAAGACCGGTCAGGAGTACCCAGCACCGTACGAAATGTGTTCATGGACGCAATGCTGGGTCTGGAATCAGGGGATTGGATAAAGCCCTTGAAAGAACAATATAAAGAGGAGCGAAATAAGAAAGAAACAGAAGACAAAAGTGAGGGAACGGTTTCCAGCAATATAAAAGGGACATCACCTTCTCACCCAATAGCTGATTACACAGGAAAGTTTAACTATCCTGGTTATGGCACTGTACGGGTAAGTGAAAAAGAAGGCGAACTGTATGCGCTCTTTCCCAATAAAAGATGGTGGCTCAGGCACAAGCATTATGATGTTTTTGAAGCTGTACCCATTACATCTGAGGGAGTGGATACCAGCGGCTATTTTGCCTTCAATTTCCTTTATATCCCAGAAATAAATGGCGAAATCAACTCTTTTTCTGTTAAGTTTCAACATGGGGTAAGTCCTCTTGTATTCAAAAGGTTGGTGAGCACACTTTCTTTGAAAGTGGCTGAGCTCACACCTTATGTAGGTGAATACGATTTAGGGGGAGCTATGGCACAGGTATCTATCAAAGATGGTGCATTAACCTTGACCTTTCCAGGGCAGCAATCCTATGTACTGATCCCAATTGGCCTGCATCGGTTTGCTGTAAAAAACCTTGAAGGATATGGATTGGCCTTTGAAGAGGCCGAAGGTGTTATTGGCGCCATGGTGATGAAACAACCCAATGGCGACTTTCGTGTTCCAAGGAAAAAAGAGTAGTTCACTAATTCCCGACATCGCCCAATAAGTTTGTGACCCGATGGCTTCTCCAAACAAGCTTTCTTTTATTCAAATGTGGTTGCGCCTTCACAGGCGTCACCTCCCCTTACTATTGACTATTGGCCTAATTTTTTTGGGCTTTGATTGCTTGGTCTATTCACTCACTGGAGATTTTGCAAATTGGAAATTTGGTTTAAACGAACTCGCCGCATTGGGAGATGTTACGGTTCTTCCTCTGGCAGCTATCAATGGTATTTTTCTGGCACAAAGGGCCTTTAGCCAACAAATACAAGGAGGCTGGAAAATGATTATTTTAAAACTTGGAGCTACTGTGGTAAGTGTACTCCTGGTAAGTTTTCTGCTAGAAAGCACCTATACTTCTCTTGGGTATGAAGACGATGACTTCCTCGTACTTGGAACACATACCTTTTCTTCAGCCAATACCAATACCATTCAAAACACATTTGCAGCCCTGGTAATGGGCATGCCCATCTTTATCTGGCAGCTGAGAGTGGAGGAACTCAATGATGAATTAAAGGAAAAGGAAATTGAACAAGAGCGCTTGGTACAGTTGAAAACCCAGGCGGAACTGCACGCCCTACAATCTCGTATCAATCCTCATTTCCTATTTAACTCCTTCAACTCTATTGCAAGCCTTATTTCGATTGACGCACAACGTGCCGAAAACATGATGGTGCAGCTCTCCGATTTGTTTCGTTACAGCCTCAACTCAGAGGCATCCAATTTTGTAAGCATTGCCGAAGAGCTCAAAATTGTAGAAACGTACCTCAGTATTGAACAAGTGCGTTTTGGGGAAAACCTTGACTATGAAATCAAAGTACATCCAGCATTGTTTGAACAGCAAATTCCAAGGTTTCTCATTCAACCTTTAGTGGAAAATGCCGTGAAACATGCCATTTCCAAGATAAAACAGGGAGAGTTGTTATTGGAAATAAAAACCTGTGAGGAAGGCATTGTCATTTCCGTTTTTGACAACGGCCCTTCATTCCCTGAGCCTCTGGTTCCCGGGTATGGTTTGCAAAGCACTTATGATAAACTCAATCTGTTGTATCACAATCAGCACAAAATTGAATTCGTTAACGGATTTGAGAAGCAGGTACGCATAACCCTTAAACCACCTTACCCAGATGACCAGAAAGTATAAGGCTGTAATTGTTGATGATGAAAAGCTGGCAAGAGATCGGTTGAGCAAACTATTGATCCCCTATACCCATAAAATTGACATTATTGGCGAGGCCACTGATGGAGAAGAAGCCCTTGTACTGGTAGAGTCCTTACGGCCCGATCTCCTCTTTCTTGATATTCAAATGCCTGTGATGAATGGCTTTGAAATGCTTGAAAAAGTCTCATACCAGCCCCGAATTATTTTTACCACGGCTTTTGATCAATATGCCATAAAAGCCTTCGAAGAAAACTCTCTCGATTACCTCCTTAAACCTATTGAAGAACAGCGATTGCGACGCACTATTCTAAAACTTGAAACCCTGGAAGTGGAATCACAAAATTCGCAATTGCAACACCTGCTCGAAAAACTAGACTCAGAAAAGGTGAAGACCCTCACCGTAACCATAGGAGACAGAATGATACCCATTTCAGTAGAAAACGTTGTCTATTTTCATGCTGAGGACCGTTATGTATTTATTCATGATAAAGATGGCAAAAAGCACCTATTAAGCACTTCACTTACTGAACTTGAGAAAAAACTGAGTGATTCCTTTATAAGAGTTCATAGGGCGTTTATAATTAATCGCGACTACGTAAGGGAAATCAGAAAGTCAGTGAATGGAAAGCTGACTTTTTGCATGAATGGACATGGAAATGCCAGCATTACATCCAGTCATGGTTATACGCCTGCTGTAAGGAAAATGTTTCTGCTATAAGAAAACACCTACTCCTTCCTGATGGGTTGAACACCATGATTGAAAGCCAAAACAACGTCACATTCTCTAAGTTGTATTCAACTCTAATTGGCCAACGTGAGGCTATGCCTATTGAATATACGTTCAATCATGCGGAGGTCTTCTGTAATAATTTGCGCCACACCTGTCATTTCAGGGCTGTAGCTTAGTACCCGATCATAAGAACTTATTAAACCGCTGGGGATTGAAACCTTCACTCTATATCCCTTAGCGCTTGCGATAGGACTGATTTCAGAAACGATGCCTCCTAAGTATCCAAATTGAGCCACGGGAAACTTATGGAGCCTGATACGAACATTTTGGCCAATGGCCAGTTTCCCAAGACTTTGAGGAGGTACATACATCAGTGCTAAATAGCTTTCATTGTTAGGTATTACCGTAAATACATGTCTTCCAGATTCTATGTGCTGACTTGGGCTCAGCTCGCTCATATAGTTCAACTTACCATCAATGGGAGCTACAAATTGGTAGTTCATTTGCCATGACTTTACCCCCAGCTCAACTTCTGTAAGTGCTGCTCTAACTTTTTGCAAATATGTTTTACCCTCTTGAGCAAATTCCATTTTCTGCTGGCTCAACTGCTGCCGGAGTTCAGCTATATGAATCGACGTTTCTACAATTTCTTTTTTGAGCTCTGTAATTCGGTTTTGAGAAGTTAACAGCTCCTGCCTTTTATCCAGAGATTCAACTTCTGCCAGCGCTACTCCCCTTTCATCAACTCCGCTGACGCCATACCTTTTGGCAATGATTTCCAGTGCCATCTGGGCATGACTTTTTTGCTCATTTGTTACTTCTAAGAGCCTCTCTTGTCTTTTTAATTGTTCGTTCAGGGTATTGACTTGAAAAGGAGTGTTTTCTTCCTCCCTTACATGCTGGTACTCCTGAATAGAGCCTAATAGCAAGGAATAACTACGTTGTAATGCTCCCAATGGCAAAGTGGTGCTGTGGTAGGTGATAGTGTCAATAGCTCCTGTTTTAATGGACTCTTTCACTTTTTCGCAAAACAGATTGAGGTAGGCGATTCCTTCAGACGTTTGCAAACTACTTATAGCGGCTATCACATCTCCCTTGTTCACTTCTTCTCCGTTCTTCAGGTATAGTTGCTCAATTTCACCAGCGCTTTTTGAAATTAGTTTTATAGGTGGACTCTGCGTGGTAATTATTACTTCTCCAGACTCTGTTTCAGGATAGTGAATCAACCATGAGAGCCATAAGAAGAGAATAATTAATACTCCAATAAGGCAGATGCCCCATCGAACCATCCAGTGGGGAATGTGTCCCATGATGTCTTGAACTCCCTGGCTCCGGACTTCTATATCGCTATTAAACTGAGGCATGTAGTTCTTCCATTTGCAATTGATTTTTCACCAGGCTGAAATAGTTGCCTCCCAATCTAATGAGCTCTTCATGCGTGCCTACTTCCTTGATCTTCCCTTCATCCAGAACTACAATCTGATCCGCATTTTTCACTGTGCTCAACCTATGTGCTATTACAACCGCGGTTCTGTCTTTAAAAAATTGGTTCAGGTGCTCCATAATCACCCTTTCGTTATTGGCATCCAATGCCGATGTAGCTTCATCGAAGCAAATAAGGTCTGGATCCTTATAAATGGCTCTGGCTATTAAAAGCCGCTGTTTCTGCCCCGTGCTCATACCAATACCTTCTATGCCAATTTTAGTATTAAAGCCCAAAGGCAGCGTTTCTAAAAAGTCCTTGACATTGGCCAACTCCACAGCCTTATTCAGTCTTGGTAAGTCAATATGATCTTCTCCAATAGCAATATTGTTGGCGATAGTATCATTAAAAATGTACCCTTCCTGCATTACTACCCCGCATTTCTGCCGCCAGGTTTGCTGAGCAATAGTGTCAAGTGGTATAGCTCCTACCTTGATTTCACCGCTTTCGGGCGTATAAAACTTCAGCAACATTTTCATCAGAGTGGTTTTTCCGCTCCCACTGGCTCCTACTATTGCCGTGGTTTTGTTTGCCGGTATCGTGAGGCTAAGCCCATCAATTACGGGCTTATGAGTTCCATTGTAACGGAAACTAACGTCCTTTAAAACGATATCTGAACCCGCAGGTAGCAGAGTCGCTTTTTCAAGGCCAAATGCTTCTTCATCTTCTTTATTATGAATCTCAGAGAGACGCTCAATGGCAATCTTGGCATCCTGAACTTTGTATACAAAACCTACCAACTGCTGAATGGGGCCATTGAGCTGGCCAATAATATAGCTTATGGCCATCATCATGCCCAGGGTAATCTGGCCATCTATTACCAGCGTAGCAGATAAAACAGATATGAGTATGTTCTTTATCTCATTAATACCTCCGGCACCGAATGACTGTGTTTGCTGAAGTGCCAGACTCCTGACCTCCACCTTAAAGAGACGCGCCTGTACATATTCCCAACCCCAACGTTTTTGTCTCTCGGCATTATGGAGTTTAATTTCCTGCATTCCATTAATAAGCTCAATCACTTTACTCTGCTCATTACTCATTTGAGCAAATCGCTTGTAATCCAGGTCTTTTCTCTTTTTCAAGAACATAATTACCCAGCCCAGATAGAACAAACTCCCAATAAGAAACACACCAAAAATCCAGGTGTTATACCATACCAGGACTCCTCCAAAAATGATAAGGTTGAAGAAAGAGAACAATATGCTGAGCGAAGAAGTAGTGAGCAAACTTTCAATGCGTTGATGATCGCGAATGCGCTGCATAAGGTCACCTGTCATCTTACTATCAAAAAACGCAATGGGAAGACGCATTAACTTGATAAAGAAATCAGATACGAGAGAAATATTGATCCTTGTACTTAAGTGCAGTAAAATCCATCCTCTTATAAACTCTATTCCGATTTTCCCTGCAAAAAGGCAGAGTTGGGCTATTAGAATAAGGTAAATGAAGTTGATATCCTGATTTTGAATTCCAACATCGACAATACTCTGAGTGAGAAACGGAACAAAAAGTTGAAGGGCACTACTGGCCAATAGGCCAATGATCAATTGCCAAATAAACTGCTTGTACCGAAACAGGTATTGGTATAAAAAGGAAAAACCTTGTTTTACCTGAACGTCGTCCTCTTCAGTTTGCTCAAGCCGCGGAGTTGGATCCAAAAGGAGGGCAATTCCTTCTTCCATGGATTCGGTAGCTCCATCACCTACCCATTGGTTTAGAAAATCAGTTTTACTAAACTCAACATATCCGTGAGCAGGATCAGCAATATAAAAGACATCTTTCTTCACCTTGTACAGCACTACAAAATGTCTTTGATTCCAGTACAAAATGCAGGGGAATGGCGCTCCATCCAGTAGTCTTTCAAGGCTAATTTTTACGCCGAGTGTTCTAAAACCAATGTTTTCGGCAGCCACTGAAATTCCTTTTAAGCTACTACCGTCCCGATCAGTTTCTGACAACCTTCTCAACTTTTCCAAGTGAATAGTACGCCCATAATGCTTGGCCACCATACGTATACAGGTAGGGCCGCAGTCCATTTGATCGGGCTGCATGTAAAAAGGAAATTTACTCATGCAGTATTTCGCTATTTACTTGAGAAATCTGCTCAGAATCCACGATGTACCCACTAGCATCAGATACCACTCCGCAGCGCTCTAATGATTGGTAGCCCTGGTCTCCCTTCCATTTGCCAATAAACGGATTGTAGGCACACTCTGTTTCGAAATACCATTCATTGTCGGTACGCTGAAGAGGCTTTCGTTTATCAATACACATATACCTGAACTCGCATTGAGCGCATACGTCAGTAGCGTCTTTTTTGCTGTACCAATTGCTATGATCAGATAGCGTACTCAAGTCAGCAGGCTGCGCTTGGAGAACCTGCTCTGCTGTTATCCTGTCATCCTTAAATACTGTATTATAAAGAACGCCGTGTTGATCCAGGAGTAGCTTAGAATAGGTGTAGGCATTGGTATGTACTGCATTGCTGTAGAAGCTCTCGTTATTCACAAACAGTTGGTTCTTATTGGTTTTCCTAACCCCATGATAACAATTAAACGCTGGCAGTATTTCATTCAACCGACTTTCATCAATGCTTGAATTTCGAAACTCTATAGCGCTGGTATGAGTTCCTTCAATAGTTGAATTGAGGGAGTTAAGCCACTCCACACTCACATCTGACTCAATGCCGAGAGAATGGATGCAAATACCCTTTTCCAGCAAAATTTTCAGCATATCCAATCTGGGTTCACCTTCTATAATGAGCCCTTGAATGTGAAAGGGTTTTTGCCAGGGTTCAGGCACACTCGGCTCAGACGTAATGAAGGGTGCTAAAATGGACGACGCAAACTTTCGCTCTTCCAGGTATTCCATAAATTCAGGATCGTTCTGGTATTGCTCATAGTCCTGAACCAGTATCGTGAAGAAGTCATTGAGTTTGGTATTCTGGAAACAAACATTCTTATATCCAATTGTTACTTTGGATGAGGTGAGAAGTTTCGGAATCATACAAATAGTGGTTTGTAAAGGCGCTTCTTGATATAGATTTTTGTTTGAACAGCATCACATTGCACAGGCTTTGAGTATTTAAGCTCTGTCACTATTTTCTCATGGTATATTTCTCTTTCCATCTTGCTTTTATGTATTCAGCTATTGTTTGAATAGCTAACAGGTTGGCTTGGTTTGAAGTCCCTTCAAATTGTCCTACCTGGTTAATTTCTAAAAAGTAAAAGTTGCTACCCCTCACAAGCCAGTCTACACAGCCAAATTGGATATTGAGCTTCCGAAACAGCTCCAGAAGCCCTTGTTCAACATGCTGCGGCAAGTCAATTTCCTGATGCAACACATTGTTCCTGGCTACCTCGTAACGAATATCCTTGACATCTTCACTCCCCTTTCCCAACTTCATCATGGCAGCAGATTTTACTACACCATCTATTACAATAGTTCTTACCTCAAAATCCGCCGCTATGTATTCTTGAACAAAGTAATCAGACCATTGAAGGTTGCCCATGTTTCGCAACTTCTCAAGGCTTAGTTGGGTGGTATAGTTGGCATATTTTTTGGTTCCATCAGATGTGCTTATACTGGTCACCTCGGCTGAGGGTTTTATAACAACATTATGGCCTTTTAGTAACAAGTCTTCTACTTCTTCCTTACTACTTACCTGATGCGTTTTTGGGCATTGAAGCCCCACGAATACAGCTGCATCATTGATTTCTGACTTGGTCGAAAAGTTTTGACTGAACACATAATCATAACTACCCAAATCAACTACGTACCGCATCCATACCAAATCGTGATTTGACAGTCCTTGAAATGTAGCATTGCTGTACCGCTCAAAGGGAATGCCCCAGTAAAGCAACCACTCTATCACTGCATTAGCGCTCAAGTCGCTATCACTTGCTATAATCTTTAACATCGTGTGGAGGTTTTATGGATGAGTTCGTGGTGTGCCTTGAATTCTTAACTTAATTCAGTCGCATCCCCAAATACCAATCCCAACTTGAATGGTCCTGCACATCGAGCATCTCTTGGCCTTCGTGGTTTCCGAGACCAAATAAGTCGGCCACAGTGTTGCCCTCACCATCATCAGCCAGATATGTTACAATGTAGTATCCGGCTTTCACTTGCTCTTGGTTGTTAATCTCAAATTGCTTGAATTTATTTACGTCTGTCATTTGATACGCTGATTTATTGTTTGTAATACCTGATTCCCCACTTGCCACATTAAACAAAAAATGCACTTTGCTATGGCGATGCATAGCAAAGTGCAAATCAATGCTTATCCCCATCTATAGCCTACATACCACTCAGGAAGGTCATTTACATCATAGGTCATTTCGGTATTTCCATATCCGTCATTGTACAAGATATCGGCCGTTGTATAGCCTTCTTCATCTTTATCCATACAGGTTACCATGAAGTAATCGTCTACCCCTGCTTTCACTTGCTCCTGATTGTCGATCTCGAACTGTTTAAATTTACTTGTAGTCATAATTGATAGAATTAATTGGTTGATTGATTGGACTCCATAATTTCAAGTAACCTCCAGCGTATTTGCTGGGAGCATTTGTAACAGAGTCCGTAATTGAAAAAAACCACATGCCAGATGTTTCTGACATGTGGCATATGATGCTTACCCGGGCCTTTCACCCACTGTCCAGCCCCAGGACGATCGATCCTGAATGTCGCAAATGACATCACCTGTATCCGAGCCCATGCCTTTGAAGTCAGCAACAGTATTGCCTTCTCCATCGTGAGCTAAATATGATACTATGTAGTATCCTGCCTTTATCTGATCTTGATTGTTGATCTCGAACTGCTTAAACTTATCTGTAATCATAATTGGTTGGTTGCCTACTCTAACTGGTGGTCCGCTCCAAGGCATTTTCGGCTTCCTGCTCATTGAAACGAAAAAATTATAACAGTAAAATCTATGGTTCTAAGAGTGATCCTTGGGGATCAACCCCAACCTCCTTTTCCTTCATAGCCTACATACCAATGAGGTTGGTCAGGAACGTCATCATGAAAAGTGGTCACTCCATTGGTAACATCTTTTATGCGTGCAAATGTTTCCAACTCTTCGGATGTACGCATGCCCATTACCTTAAAATACCCAGCTTTTACTTGCTCCTGGTTGTTAATTTCAAATTGCTTGAATTTTTCTACGTTCATAATTGCATGGTTTAAATGAGGCCTACTCTGGTTATACCCTAACCAAAACATTTTCGGCTACCTATTTTGATTGGCCGCGTAACCCAATCAGATCGGTAAATATGAATGAGTTTGACTGGTTGCCGAAGTACATTACCGTGCACTGACAACTGCTACGATGATATTACAGCCGATAGTGCCAAAACATCACCACTAATGGTGATTTCTGCTTTCAACAAGTAAAATCACCAATTGTGGTGACTCACCCGTTCCTCACCAGATATCCTACAAAAAAGCCCTATATCCCCATTTTAGATACTTTTTCAACCGCCTGAGTTCTATTACCGACATCCAGCTTGGTATAGATTTTTTTAAGGTGTGTAGTGACCGTGTTTACCGAAATACATAGTGCTTCGGATAGTTCTTTGTTCGACTTTCCTTTAATAAGTTCCCGCAACACTTCGAGTTCGCGCTGAGAAAGTCTTGTCTTTAATAGATCATTGATAGAAGAGGCATCGGGTCTTGATTCACTACTTTTTTCAGGCTCAGAGTTGCGCAGACGGGATTTTAAGCCTTCTATTTCGCGCAATTGCAACATCACCTTGTTATTAGCATCTAATGCCAATAACCTCTTGCGTTGGTATAGCATAAAAAAAGCGAGTAAGCATATTAACAGGAGCATAAACAATCCAAGAATCATGAATTTCTGGTTACGCTGCTCCTCTTTTAGCAAGGCTGACGTTCTTTTGGCCAGCTCAAGCTCTTGTTCTTTTTTGGCTATTTGGTACTTCGTATCTCTGGCCAGTAAAACCTTATTGGCTTCCAAGTTGCTGAGACTGTCCTTTATGGTACTGGACCTGGTGAAATACCTTAAGGCTTTTTCGTAGTCTTGCAACTCTTTATACACTCTGCTTAGCTGCCAACAAACTCGCTGTATTCCGGTGTGTGCACCAATACTCTCACAAATGGCCAGACTGTTTAAGGTATACTTCTCAGCTTTCTGCAAGTCACCTAATAATAAGTAGAGCTTACCTATTTGCAGGTTCTCGTATATGTCGGCCTGAGCTGCATGTGACTTTAACTCCAGTCCCTTTAAGGCAAAATCCAGAGCAGCATTTAAGTCACCCCTTTTTTCATTGACCGTGGCAAGCTGTGTATATAACAATGACTTTGCAGCACTGCCAAGTTGGTGTTCTTCTACCAGGGCCAGCGATAATTCAAAATACTCCTGAGCGGACTCCAACATGTTCTGATGGTGAGCGTTGACTCCCAATTGCATTAGAATATTGGCCTGTTTATTCCTGAAGTCATGGCTGATACAGAGGTCTAATGCCGCTTTCAGTAATTCCATTGCTTTTGGAAATTCCCGTTGATGTGTATATACGTTAGCCAGATTCAGGCGTGTGGAAATGATCCCATAAATGTTATTGGACTTTTCTTCAATCTCTAACGCTCTATATAAATGATCAGAAGCTGCCTTTGCATTATCTCTACGATTGTATATGCTTCCCAACTCCCTACAGGCTCTCGCTACTAATGTGGCCCTTCCATGTCGGTCAAAAATGTTGAGGGCCTGGGTGTAAGCAAATATTGCAGAGTCAAGGTTCCGCCGTCGTTCTTCGTAATGCTCTCCAATTGATTCCCAATTATAGGCCACAAATACGGAGTCTTGAATTTTGGGATGGACCTGCATTACTTTTCGGATATATACATCCTCCAAAGAATCTTTAGAATGAGCCGTTGTTAACTTTATAAGGTTGCACAAATTGCTTACTATAGCCCTCACGTTCATAAGCTCTTCGCTTAAAACGAGCGATTTATCATAGTATTCAAGAGCCTTTGCCGTACGGTACGTACGGTTGTATAAAGCACCCAGAGAATTGTAACAATTTGACTTGATCTCAAGATGGGTTTTTGACAACTTCTTGTAAGTGATTTCGCCAAAGGTTTCAAGCACATCAAAGTAGAGTGCCTCTGCTGAGTCAAAAAGCTGTGCTTCCAAATAGGCTTCCCCCTTTAGCAACCACGCTGCCAGGCAATTGGTATCATGGCAAGGCAAATTTTGCTCAATAAAAAGGTCAAGAGAGTCTACATAGTTCTGTTTTTGAGCGCTGAGTTGAGCAGATGCCCAAGGAGCAAAAAGCAACAAACAAAGTATTGCTAATGGCCTAACACATTGACGTTTACAAAACATAAAGATGATTTTTTTGGCATAGACCACCTGAATGTATGGGTACACCCTTGCATGCATTACGGATAGCCTTACCTGTTAAATGTGTGGATTATGATGTTTAAACGCTACAACAATAGGACAAATTGCTTTTTACTACCCTACTAATCCAGTCAAAAACTATTCATCAACTTCTAATAAATATTCATCTTCGCACCCATCACCCATTTTTGATGGTGAGAGGAAGAGCAGTATGAATATCCAAAACAACAATTACCGCATTGAACGGCACGACCTTTCAAAAGACAAATCGCTGAGAGCCTGGAGTGCCGCAGATGAATACCTGCTTGAAGCTTTTGCAGCAGTTAAAAAGACCGCTAAAAATCTGGCGCTTTACAACGACCGTTTTGGATACCTGGCCTGCCATCTGAATGACTTGAGTCCTACAGTGGTAGTAACCCATAGGAGTCAGGAAAAAGCCATTTCTACAAATTTTCAGAACAATGGCTTAAAGCAACCACACCTTGCCACTCCTCTCTCACACCTTGAAAGCAGGGCAGATTTTGTATTGATGAAAGTGCCAAAATCTCTGGGGCTCTTTCAGCTATTTCTGGAACAAATCGCTGAAAACTCAACTAAGGATGTCACTGTAATATGCGCTTTCATGACACGCCATTTCAGCCCTAAACTCATACAAATCGCTGAACAGTATTTTGATGATGTGACACAGAGCAAAGCTCAAAAGAAGGCCCGTTTGCTGGTTTTATCTATTAAGAAGGCTAGAAGCAAGGGTGAAATCCTTACATCGCTGAAGTATAAAGAGCAAAGCTATCAGCAATATCTGGGTGTATTCTCAGCCGATCATATTGACTATGCTACCCAGTTTTTCCTGGAGCATGTGGAGCTCAATAAAGGAGACCAACGCATCCTGGATCTTGCTTCAGGAAACGGGATTATTGGAAACGAAATACACAAAGAACTACCCCAAGCTGAGGTTCGCTTATTAGACGATGCTTGTCTGGCTGTTTCCTCAGCCAAACTGAATGTTAGAGGAGATCGCATTCACCATCATTACAACAATAATATGTCGGACTTCGAGTCGGACTACTTCGATTTAATCGTAAGTAATCCGCCCTTTCATTTTGAATACGAGGTCAACATCAACATTCCTATCAACCTGTTTAAAGAATGCTGGCGCTGCCTGAAAAAAGGCGGAGTATTGCAAATGGTTACCAGTCAACACCTGAACTACAAAACACATTTAGAGCCGCTATTTGCAGACGTACATATACTGGCTGAAGACAAAAAATTTGTAGTGTACAAGTGTATGAAGTAGCCAAACCCAAGCATATTTACAACAGTACAGAACATTATTCCCGAAACGTTTTCTCAAATCATGTCCATGATTTGGGAAAAGAAGAATGTGAGAACTTGTCTATACACATTTGGGAGATTTATAGGTTAAATCAAATGGTGTTACACTAGTTTCATTACTTTGTCATTTGTTGCAAAGTAATTCCAGTTGCTGACAGAATGCGATATGGATTGAAATGGAGCTTTTATGACAGATAACATTAGGTTATTATTGGTGGATGACGATCGGCTTCTCAGCCCCTTTGTTGTTGAGTTTATGGAAGCCAAAGGCCTACAGGTAGATCATGTAACAAATGGCGAAGACGGCCTGACCTCCTATTCAAAAGGAAACTATGATCTCCTTATTCTGGATGTTAAAATGCCCTTTAGAGATGGTTTTTCACTAGCTGAAATCATTCGATCCAAAGACCCACACACACCAATCATTTTCGTAACAGGTGAGGGACGACAGGAAGATCGGGTGAGAGGACTTATGATCGGTGCGGACGACTATCTGGTAAAGCCATTTAGCATGAAAGAACTATACCTGCGGATTAGAAACCAGCTCAAGAAAAGCATAAAAGAACAGGTACAAAGCAATCGAACTGACAAGACAATTGGACAGTTCATTTTTCGTCCGGAACGCAGAGAGCTTGATTTTGCCGGCCAGCTGCAAAGTCTTACCACCATAGAAAACAGATTACTGCTCTATTTTTTACAATCCAAAGACCTGACAATAGACAATGAGGCGGCCATGCGTGCTGTTTGGGACGACCATCATTCCAGCCGCTCGAGGAGCTTAACTGTTTATGTAAGCAAGCTTCGTAAGTATTTGAGTAAAGATCCAAATATCTCAATACTCAATGTGCACGGCACGGGCTATCGCTTAAGTGTGGTCCCTTAACTCGGCAACTAATTGCTGAGCCATCTCCCGAGTATCACTATCTAAATCCCCTGATTCTGTCTGGGCTTCTATATGGGCGGCCATATCTGCCAGCGTGTCGAGCCCTACCATGGCTAAATGACTTTTTAGCCCATGTACTGTGATGGATACACCTTTTAAATCCATATTACTCAACTGAATCTCTAGCCTTTCGCATAATTGAGCGGTTTCTTTATAGAATGTTTCAATAAAACGGTCTATCATTCCACTTCCTCCAAGAAGGTTTTCTAATCTGCTCCTGTCTATGTTCATGAAATCAGTTGATTGATTTTTGCGATCATTTCCTTTTCCATAATCGGCTTCGTGATAACATCGTTCATACCTACTGCCAGGCATTTTTCTATTTGGTCCTGAATGGCATTGGCGGTCATAGCCAGAATGGGGAGCTGTTTTTTTGAGAATAACTTTCGTATTTCCGTAGAAGCTTCATAACCGTCCATTACTGGCATTTTTACATCCATCAGAACGATATCATAGTCTTTGGACTTTACTTTTTCTATAGAAACGGCCCCGTTTTCGGCAATATCCAACTGTAAATGGGCATAGTTCTTTTGCAACAACTCAGTAGCCAGCATACGATTGAGCTCAGTATCTTCTACCAGCAATATGTTTAAAGCTTGCCTTTCATCACTACTCTCATTGGCCACCTTCTCTCGCCCTTTTACCTTACCCTTACCGAGTCGATAGGGTAATTGCACTTCAAACTGCGAGCCCTTTCCCACTTCACTTATCACCTTTATAGTTCCCTCCTGTTGTTCTACCAGCTGTTTCGAAATAGACAACCCAAGCCCGGTCCCTTCTTCTATGTTCCGATCACTTGCTCTTACCTGTTCAAAACTCTCGAAAATGGCTCCGTGCTTTTCTGAAGGAATTCCAATTCCAGTATCGCTGACAATAAACTTCAGCCGTATTTCGGACTTGGTGTTGGTGAGTTCCACAACTTCCACACTTACTTCTACCTTGCCATGATCCGTAAATTTCACTGCATTGCCTGCCAGATTATTCAGGATTTGAGCCAATCTAATAGGGTCTCCAAGCACCTTGTCAGGAATTGGCTCCTTTCGAACTATGACAAAGTCTACCTTCTTTGAGAGTGCCTTCGGGTGTAAATACCTATAAACCTGGTCCATTACCACCATTGGGTCAAACTCCTGTTCAACAAAGGTGTAGTGCCCGTGCTCTATGCGCTCCTGATCTAAAATGTCATTGACAATTCGCATCAAACTCTCTGAAGACTGGTTGATGGCCTCCAACCACTCGCGCCGTTTATGGTCTTCTTCCGAATCGTACAACAGCTTGTTTAAGCCAATAATTGCATTGAGCGGTGTTCGTATTTCATGGCTCATGTTCGCTAAAAACTTCGATTTATATGCCGCCCTTTGATGTGCCAGAATGCGGTCTTGTCTCAATCGCTTTTGGTTGTTGTAGCTGCCCCAGGTAAGAACCAGCGCCAAAAGAAACACAAGAGATAGCAACATTCTAAACCAAGTACTTTTCCAATAGGGTCGTTCAATTTCAAAATGCAATCTCGCTGGTTCCCCGTTCCAAAAACCACCTTCTGTAGAGCCATACACCTCAAATACAAACTTTCCATGCGGAAGGTTGGAGTAGCTTACTTCATGCTTTGTTCCAGCATCTGTCCACTCATCTGTTACCCCACGTAAACGGTATTTGTATTGATTCTGTGAAGGCGTGACAAAGTGCAACAGACTATAGCCGAAACTCACGGTGTTTTGCGCATAACTGAGCCTTAGATGCTGCTCGTTTTCAGGATAGATTAGACTATCTCCTATCTGACAATGTGTAACCCTGGTGGGAGGAATGATGGTTTTTTCCTTTTCTAATTTGGTATTAACTACAGTAATACCGTTGGCTCCTCCTATGTATAAACTCCCCTCGAATAGCCTGGCGCTGGCTCTATCGAAAACTTGATGAGAGTTTATTGGAACCACATAGGTGGTGATAAGATCGGTTATAGGGTCCAGCTGGTGAATATGCCTGCTTGAATTGAACCACACTGTGCTATCTATATAAAACACATTGAAGATTCGATCATCAGGTAAACCTTCTGGAAAGCCATAAGACTTTATTCTCCTGGTTTTCCTGTCAACGGATGTCAAACCATGTGAGGTTGCCAGCCAAACATGATCGATGGCATCCACATTAATTGAAAAGATCCTGCCAGGATAGCCGATATCTGATTTCAGGAAAACATCCAATTCCATGGTTACAGGATTCAATCGATAGAAGCCAAGTAAGTTTCCTCCCCATAGATTCCCTTCCTTATCAAACATGAGGGCTGGTTGGTGTTCGTGTAAAATAGGATGCAAACTGCCCAGGCTATCCACCTGCCCAGATGAGATATGGAATCGTAGCAGTTCTGTTGTTGTACCTAACCAAAGTATATCATCATCTTTTTCGTCAGCGACAATCTGTAAGCAGGTCGTCCTATCAAGTCTGGGGTTGATATGCAATCGTTGTATCTGATTTGACCCTGGTGCATATTTGTGCAGGCCTTCTTTATTCCCGGCAATCCAAATATTTCCATTCAAGTCTTCAGTCAGTGCAGTGGCGTCTTTGTTTCTAAGCTGTGTTCCGCTACCACCATGTTTAAACTTACTGACTTGCTGACCAAATGATGGAGACATAAACAAGCCTTGAATTGAGCTTATCCAACAGCGTTTTTGACTATCAAAGAAGACATTGCTGATGAAATTTGACGTATTCAGATAGCCCCTCTCCAATTGATAGGTTCTCAAACTTTCAGACTCCCGATACCGCTGCACTCCTTTAACTGAACCTACCCATACATTGCCTACCTCGTCGTGAAACAAGCCATAGACCCTATTGCTAATAAGCCCTGAAGGATCAGATGCATTGTGAGCAAATACTTTGTGGGTTTGAGACAATGGATTGTAGGCACCTAAACCAAGAAATCTATATGCAATCCATAGTTCGTCATCTCCTCGTTCCAGGTCATAAATGAGAGGGGAATAGGCACCAATAACAGCTGTCTGTTCACTGAATTTTGGGTCCTTATGAATTTCAATTCGCTTAAAAGCCCCTTTGAGAAGGTTAAACTCAACAAGCCCATTATAGGTTGCCAAGAATACCAGGGTGTCATTCCATGATAGGATGTCCATTATACTTCGAGGGTTTGATCCATCGAAGAGTGGAGGAATCGAAAATTCTTCCAGCCGATCTGATGCAGGAAAATAGCGTGCGAAACTGTTCTGCGTACCAATCCACAGCTGATCTTTAAACGGACAAAGAGATATGGCCTTCCAACCTTCAGCCAAGTCAAGGTCTACCCTTTTAAGTTGTCCATTTGATCCCATGCGCCACAAGCCTGTGCTACTACCAATCCATACAGTTCCATGTGCATCTACCTTAATGTCATGAACGGTAACGTCCGTGGCATCCAAGGGATTGACCAGGTATTTACGGAAACCACTTTTATGTCCGTCCCAAACGTTTACACCGTTGTAGGTTCCCATCCAAACGGAGCCCGCCGTGTCTGTAGCCAAGCAGAGCACATAGTCGCTAGACATCGTAGCAGAGTCAGTGGGCACTTGTCTAAAATGCTCCACCTGGTATCCATCATATCGATACACACCTTGAAAAGTACCAATCCATAAATATCCATTAGAGTCTTTCTCAATGCACCTAACCTTCTGGTTCAAGGTTCCTGTGATCTCCCCCTGGGTCAATTGAAGCTCCGTAAAATTGGGCAAGAGAATCTGTCCATAAACACCATAGCAAAGCATGGTGCAAGCCAATAATACGAAATAGCGCATCTTCATTTTAGAGCACAAAAATTACGCACTGTCCCTACTCAATCAGTCTGACAAAAGTGGTTTTGATACTTTTTGATCCTCCTTTGCACCTTTTGACCTCAACGCTTTTGCTCGTCCCATAGGTTTGCCCAAGTCAATTAACCCACTAAAGATCAACAACATGCAAACATCTTCAATCAATAAGCAAAGCGTATTTACTCAAATTGAAAAACTGATTCTACAAGGTGGTCCTACCAGAAAGGAATTCGCTTTGGTCGATGGGCTAGTGAACGAAATTTCAGAGTTGGCTCAGCAAGAAATGATCTCAAAAGCTGATTTGGATGTAATTAGGAGCCAATGTGATTTTATCAATGACCCTTTGTCAATAATGGGACACATAAGATGTAAGCCTTACGGCTATGCAGGTGATTTTGAAATCATTGATAGAATCTATCAGCACAACATAAAAGAAGATAAATATGCCAATTGGGATACTTATTCTCTCAATAACTCGGCGGCTCAGGCAGTAAGAAATAGGAAAAGCTACTTTAAGGCAATGATGGCCGAGAAACTAAGTACATCAAATACTCCAATTGAACTGCTTGATGTGGCAAGTGGCCCTGCCAGAGACCTTTTTGAGATGTACAACTCCATGACAAACCCAGAACAAGTCGCTACGACCTGTGTGGAACTGGATGCAACGGCTATTGCATTTGCTGAGAAACTAAACCATCCCCACCTGGACCAAATAGAGTTTTTAAACGCCAACATTTTTCGCTTCAAGACGGAACAGAAATTTGATGTGATTTGGTCAGCAGGTCTTTTTGACTACTTTGATGATAAGGCCTTCAAATTTGTACTTAGCCGCTTTAAGACCTGGCTACAACCAGGAGGGGAAATAGTGATCGGAAATTTTAATGAAGACCATAATCCGAGCAGGCCCTATATGGAGATTTGGGGTGACTGGTTTTTAAACCACCGTACTGCCAAGGATTTGGAACGTTTGGCCATTGAATCAGGCTTTGACCACAAACAGGTGAGCGTTGGAAGAGAACCTGAAAACATCAATCTCTTCCTACATATTAAAGGATAAAATCAACTATAAAGCCAGTTTCCAGAACTTGTGGAGCCCTCCTTTGCTAATGTGCATTTACTGGTCAAGGATAAAACCTTGTATTATATAAATGCACGTTAGCAATTTAGCTCTTAAGCCAAGGTACAGGACTTTGCAGAACACCAGCCAGACGTAAGTTGAGAAACTCCGGAAACTCCTAGCCTTACAAATCTCCATAGAAATGTGGACGTGCATGGGGGCTTTGGCAGCATATATTCGCGTTTCACAGATATCTTAATTTGAAATGGGACTAATTGATTTTCTGAGCTCAAAGCCTACTGACAAAAAAATCACGAAAAAACTAGTAAACTACGTCTATGATCGCATCCAGAATGCGCAGGGCATTCGAGTTGAAGATGCCATTTGCACTATGGCTACCATTGTTGGTGAACAGTGCATTGCCTGTGCAAATGAATTCTCCATCAACGAACATGATTTTGAACCGGGTGCATCTGTTTTTTCTGAAAGGGTAAACGAACTACTTATAGGCCCTGTTGCAGTTAAAAACTGGAATGAAGTCCCCGCAGAAAGTGTCTTTGGTACCATCAGGGCTAAAACCAAAGCCGTATTTACTACCGATGATTTTCCGAATGTCATTGCCATTTTTGAAAACCATGCTCAAAATTTGGGAAAAGCAGAATGGGGTAGTGTGGCCTTAAGCATACCAGCAGCCAATAAACCTTCAGTACTCCCCATACGTGTAGGATATGAAACCCGAAGCTTTATTCAAAATAAGATCAATCTATGGAGCAGTGAAAAACATTTGCAAATTGCTACGGACGCTATGGTTCAGGTTCTTATAGATACCAAGGCTGCCATTGCAGGTTCAACTGCTCTACTCATTGCCCTTGAAACCATCAATGGCATGTCGAAAATGGCTACCATGACAGACAAGAAGATGAAGGAATTGCAAAACCAGAAGTAGTGATTGAATATTGACGCATGCTTCAAGTGAGAATACACGGCCCCATTCAAGTAGTCCAAAGACAATAAGCCCGGGAAGCCTTCCGTTAAGCATATTCTCACATTTGGCCCTATGAAAACACTCCCCCAACTTCTATTAATTGTGTTGACTTTTTCTTCAGCATGTACCAGAGATAATGAGGACGTGAGAGAATTGAGAAAGCTGCGTAAAGACTGTCCAAAGGAATTTACCCAAGAGTTTAGCTTTCCCGAAGGCCGGTCGGATGTGTTTGTTATTGAAGACAGCCTCAATATTTCCTTTGATAAGGACTATGGAAGTATAGCTACTACTGACGAACCCTCATCAAGTCAACAAGCTTTTGGTCATTTATGGCCATCAGCAGGTGTTCAGGTGTATCGGAATGAAGATGGCTCAGCCTTTCATTTCATGGGTGATAATGTCCGAATAGATGCAGATCCGGCACGCAGCAACTCATGGTCTGATCTGGGAACTACCATTATCACCAAGAGCGGATGCTATGGCCTGTACGAAGAGAAATGGACGCTCGCTTCGGGTAGCAAAAGTTTTTATATCATCTTCAGAACCGAAATCCTGCAGCACATGGGTTGGTTAAAACTGAGTGCCGATCCCGATTCAGGTGAGATAAAACTGCTGGATTATTTCCTTACAACAGAGCAAAGTGTAAACCTTCCCTAATCAGTACACTACCAATTTTTCAGACTTCGCTACTCCTCGACTTTCAGTTCTCAACACATAAACACCGGGCTGCAAAAAGCCAGGAAGCCGTATTTGTGAACTATTGCTTGATTGGAGTAAAACCTGTCCCTTTATATCGCACAGGGTAATGGTGGCGGCGGCTTCCTGCTTACCAAAGGCTATTACATCACCTGCTTTGGCGGGGTTTGGATATGCGGGCAATGAAGGTCTTACGGCAGGGCCAGAACCAGACAATACGATGTCCTTAAGATTGGTTTGATCAATATTTTCATCGCCGTTTTGATAAGGGGTATAATAGAAGTACACCAGCATCATTTCGTCAGTGGTACCATCGCCAAGATGTACATCATTGGGTGGGTCGTTGGGATTTTCAGGGTTATCAGTGGTATTGTCGTACACCGCTTCAACATTCAGCGAATAACCTGAAGGCAATTTCACAGGGTTGGGAAACAGATAGGTAGATTGCCAATGAAAATCCCATTGGGGAATGTCAATGATCTTAAGAGTGTCGTTTTTACTACTGGCATTTACATTGATACTCTTGCCTAATAAATGCATATGCGGAAGTACTGACAATAGTGTGTAGTGTGCATTGAGCTGCACATTTTGCGTAAAGCTTTTGGTAGAGTTCGCTGGAATAAACAAGGTCCCTTCATTCAACTCATAGTGATTGAGTATGGGGTCAATATATACTTCCCTAAACTCAGTGCTCTCGCTAAACTTTAGCCGTACCTCGGTTTGATCCTGCTCACCCTTGGAACCAGCCGGATAGTGTAATTGCATTACCAGAGAAGCTCCTTTCTCAAGCTTAATGCCCATGCCTTCAGGGAAAAAGGCTGGATCGTTTCCTGGCACCCAACCTGCCATTAACTTAGAGGCATTGCTACCTGTTCCTCCAAATGAAGAATATCCCGGGCCGCTTTGAGCCGCATCCAATTGTTCCGGTTTCCCGCTTTTGTCCTGAAACAGTAATACATGATGAACAATCTCAGCATTTCCGGGTATAATTTCAATGCCGGAAACCACCTTGTCTTCACTAAAATTGGTGGGTATTACAAAACAGCGGTATTCATCCTTGTTCACAGCCTGTGAGGTATACTCCTCCATTCGGTCTTTAAAATCGGGCCATTGTATTACGGCACCATTGGTATAATCAGGGGCCCTTGGAATTTCAGTAGCATCGCCAATGGGAGCACCATCGTCTACCCAATCAACCAGCACTTCTATTTCTTTTTCACTAAGCACGCGTTGGTGAGCAAACTCGCGGTAATCAGGGTCGGCGGGCCATGGTGGCATGCGCTTTTCTTCAACGGCAAACTTTATAGCATGTCGATAGGGGTAAGCTTCTTCATAACTCACTAATGAAAAACCACCAATGCCCCCTTTATGATGACAACTGGTACAGTGTGAATACATTACCTGAGCGACTGTATCGCTCCAGGTATTGTCGTTATGTGCCTGAGAAAGCAGAGGCATGCAAGCCAATAAAAACAGAATAAACCTTTTCATTTTCAAGTGAATAGTGGATGAAAATACAAAACCATAAGCTCTGACTCTACATTCCCTTTTTGGTTTAAAGTAAAAGCCGCTTTGCAACAACTTAAGTACTGGCACCCACAAGAGCCTCTTTACAGTTCGCTCCCTACCAAAGCATTCTACACTAAATGAGGCGGTGAAAGCCGCACAACAAGTGATAGACAGGGTGCTGTTGCGATGACTTTATTGTGGGCATTATTAAGCTTGGAGACATTTAGCTTCGCTACAGCGCAAAGACACTGAAAATCAAGCTTTAGCACTAACTTAGCAGGTTATTACTATGGATAGATACGACCGCATTGGTATTGGCTATGACACCACCCGCAAAGCCGATGATTATTTAGCTCAAAGAATGTTTCACTTTTTAGATGCCGCCAACCAGGAGATGCTATGCCTTGATGTAGGTTGTGGAACTGGAAACTATACAACGGTACTACATGAAATGGGGCTTGAATTTATTGGCATCGACCCATCGGAAGAGATGCTGGTAAAAGCCAGGGAAAAAACGCCTTCCATAAGATGGGAAAGAGGCAGTGCTGAGAATATAGCCCTGACAGCAGAATCAGTTGACCGCGTATTGATAAGCCTGAGCATACACCATTGGGAGCGGCTAAACGACGGTTTTTCTGAGGTAAGCAGGGTGCTCAAAAAGAATGGGAAACTGGTGCTCTTCACCACACTACCCAATCAAACAAGAGCGTATTGGCTGCATCATTACTTTCCAAAAATGATAGAGGATTCCATAAAAATATTACCTGCTCTTGATGAAATTGAAAGCGCCTTTGAGCAAGCCGGACTGACCATTATTGAACGGGAACCCTACTTCGTTCAACCTGATTTACAGGATTGGTTTCTGTACAGTGGCAAGCACAATCCGGAAATGTACTTTAGAGAAGAAGTACGCAAAGGCATTTCGTCCTTTGCACTCCTTGCCAACCAGCCTGAAGTAGAGAAAGGGCTGGAACATATGCGAAATGATATAGACTCAGGAAACATAGAGCAGGTGATGAAGGCTCATGAAAACGATTTGGGCGATTATCTATTCCTGGTAGCTGAAAAGAGCTAAACCTGACCTTTTACCCACCGCTCATAATTAAACAACCATTTTCTAGTAGGCCACTCAATCTTGTTTTTTAAGAATGTGGCAAAGACTCCCTGACGACTTTTTGTGCTCATAGCAGCCAATAGGGACTGAAACAGCTTTGACAATTGACGATCAAAAGCCTCGGTACCGGATGAATTCTTTAAACGCCTCTGTAGGCCATCCAATAGGTATTCTGTAGTATCCAGATTGCTTTTCTCAAAGTGCAGAACAATCTGAAGCCATAAGCTATCAAGTACCAATCGTTCGTTTTCTTGTCGGTACGTTTCAGAAATGAGTTCATTCACCATTCTTAGAGCTTTCACGGTGTTGCCTGTAGCACGATAGGCCACGGCCATGAGGTATAATAATGGATCTGTAATTTGCCTTTGCAGTTTCTTTTGCCAGGTGGCAAGATCCGCTTCGATTCTGGTTAACAGGTCCACTGTACGCTCAGTATTCTCAAGCAATACCAATTGGTACAATTGCTGAATGTAATAGCTCACAAAGATTTTTGTCTGGAAATGTCCTGAGCCAGTAAAGCGCCTGCCAATATGCTCTGGATGCAACCTTGCCAGATAGTATTCAGCCCTATCTAAAAAACCGGCTTGCTGGCTCATGTCCAGTGCGGTACCCAGCGCACTCAGGTACTTACTAAAACCAGAGGTATCGTGCATGGGAGCCCCACTGCCTTCTACTATGGCAATTTCCCTGTCCATGGCTTCAAGCGCTTCTTCCATCATTCCCTTGTTTTGATAGTAAACAGCCTTTGAGCGCTCAAACTCACATAGCACAAAGGGCTTGTTGGCTTCTGAAATCCACTGGTTTATCTCTTCCAAATGCGATGCGGTAAATGCTTCTGCCTGAAACCTGTACTTGCGTGCCCTATTCACCTGAGCCATGGCTTTCAATATCCTTCGTTCTTCTTCAAAAAGCTCATCGAGTGTCCTGCCCAGCTCGCCCTTATACTGTGGATTGAGCAAAAGGCGCAACTCCCAAATGAGCACTTCAAGTAGCAATCGGTGGGCCTGATGGTTATTGGCCAGTTTACGAGCCCTGGCCAGGAGCTTTGCACATTGCTTATAAAGGGCCTTGTTAAATAGAATATCTACTCTTTTAAGCAATGCTTGTATAGATGCCTTACCAGCGGTTTGGGTATGGTATTGCTCAAGCCCGCTTAAAATGAACTCATATAGATAGTTTTTGGTAACTGGAAGCGTATTGCCATACCCCTGGGATTCCCACAGTTGTTGCAGTTGCACAGAATTGTATACTTCGTTGGCATCTAAAAGTTCAAACAGCCGCATATAGCGCTTTTCGCCTTCATGAAACTTTGATTTCAGTTTTATGTGACGCTTTTCACTCTTTGAAAGTGACCTTACCAAATCTTGTAAATCACCGGACATACACGACGTTAGAAACCAAATTTGAACAAGTAGAAAATGACATTAAAAACGTAAAATAGCATCTTTTGTAATTTTAGAAACCCAATATATAACACAATTCACATTGTAGGCTTTGGGCATTCGATTTTCCTTTGGAGCAAATCTCAATCCCACAATATGAATACAATTAATGCATCAGCAAAAGCCTGGAAAAGCTGGCTTTTTTTACTCAGTGTAAGCTTTTGTACTATAGGTACACGCGCACAGGATGTTCAGTTTGAAAAAACCTTTGGCAGCAATGTAGGTTCTGAAGCCTTAAAGGTGCTGGAAACAAGTGATGGAGGCCTTCTTCTCGTGGGCCAAACCAATACCAACACTTCAGGTCTGGCTGACTTTAGTATGATAAAAACCAATGCAGAAGGCGAAGAAATATGGTCGCTTACGCATGGAGGTTTTAATAACGATATCCCAAACGATGCAGTAGAACTCGCCGATGGAGGTTTTGCTGTTGTAGGATTCACTGGAAGTTTTACTCAAAACCCAAGCAGAGACGTTTACCTGATTAAAGTAGACGCTGATGGAAATTTGGTATGGACGCAGTCTATTGGCGGACCACAAACTGATGAGGGTACTGGTATCCTGTTGATGCCCGATGGGGGCTTTGTATTGAGTGCCTTAACCGAAAGCTATGGCGCTGGAGGGCGCGATGCCTGGCTTATACGCACTGACAGCCTTGGAGATACGCTTTGGACTCAAACCTTTGGTGGAGCGGAGTTTGACGACGTATGGGAAGTGGAACATACGGCTGACGGCGGTTTTATACTCACAGGGGGCAACTACAGCTTTGCCAATGGTGCTGAAGACGACCTATGGCTTATAAAAACGGACGGCGACGGAAATGAAGAATGGATAAAAAACTTTGGAGTGGCGGATATGCTTGACTGGGGATGGGACCTTACCGTGGTAGATGATGGCTATGTAGCTGTAGGACTGCATAACAACAATCCTAATGTAGCAGGACCTGCTTCGGGCGAAGCGCATTTTATTAAAACGGATCTGGAAGGAAATCTTGTATGGGACAAAAGCATTAGCCACAGTTTCAGACTAGAGGCTACGGGAATAGATGCTTGTAGCGATGGTGGTTTTGTACTATGCGGCTACAAGGTACTTGGGCCTGCTTCGGGCAGTTTTTGGGTAACTAAAACCGATGCCCTGGGTAAAGTTGTTTGGACCAAAGACCTGGGAGTAAGCAATGCTGTAAACCGGGCTCAGGATGTAATTCAAACGGCTAACGGAGACATTGTTGCCGTGGGCTACGCCGGTTTTACCCAAAACAGTTCGCAAACCATGCACATGGTGAGAATCACTGATAACAGCAATGTAGGGATTGGAGAAAAGCGGCAGTCCATACTCCAGTTAAACGCTTTCCCCAACCCTAGTAATGGAAGCTTTTCAATAGACTTGAGCGCCTTAGAATATGAAGTTGGACGTCTGGAAATTCTATCAGCAAGTACTGGGCAATCTGTTATGGATCTTGAACTGGCCCATGCGAAAAACGAAGCCTATACTTTAGACACTCCCGGACTTTACCTGGTTCGGCTTTTTGACAAGAGAGAAAATATACTTGGAATTGCTAAGCTTGTGATTACCAGGTGACAAATACACTTTATCCCTCTTGCCATAGGTTCCCTGGATTTACAGTCAAGCGTTAAAATCCAGGGTATACTTTCGATTAGCTTTAGCCACCTTCTTACACTATTTAAACAATTTCCTGTTAAGCTTGTTTGATCAGTGGTAAAAAAGAAGGTATGAGTCTGGATGAGTCTTCATTCAATGGTTTGGGAGATGCCTTGGGTCTGTGTTTGGCAAAATATGTTCTGGAACCTGGAGGTGATGAATACTTCAGTTATCTGAGCACAGAGTTGGGCACTCTTTATGAAATAGATATTGAGTTGGCCCGGCAAGACAACAATGTTCTTTGGGCTCTTGGACACCCTGACGACCTACCGAAAATTCGTCAGGCAATTAACTTATCCGCTGTGCAGCTGAAACCTTATGACCAATGTTTCAGAATAATTACACCGAACAAGAAGGTAAAATGGATACATGGCTATGGTAAACCAATAAAGGATGGCAGCGAAGTGATTCGCTGGGACCTTAGATTTCAGGACGTCACACGATTTACGACCCTAGGTAAGGTTTCTGAAAGCAAGCCCGAAATAGAAACCATAACTGAGAATATAGATGGTACCATTATACGAATGGTAGTAAATGACAATCCATTGGACAATATGCAGCTGCAATTTGTGAGCAGAAGTATTGAAAAACTCCTGGGAAGAAGCCAAAAGTGGATCATTCAAAATCCTATGTGGCTTTGGAAAATTATTGACCCACGTGACCTGGATACTGTAAGCAAAGAATTTATTGACGCCATCTACCAAAAAGTTCCTTTTGATATTGAGTTTAGAATGAAACTACCAGGCGAGGAAGTTCAATGGCTAAAGTCTACGGGCCGACCTAAAATGCATAAAGAGTTGGGCTTGGTATATGACATTCTTACAAGGGTTATTACCAAAGAAAAAAACATTGAATTTGAGAACAACCGAGTAATTTCTTTATTTGAAGCAGCACTCAACGGCACTTTTGATGCCTTTTACTTATTAGACTGTTTATACAATGATGAGCAAGAGGTTGAAGACTTTACTTTTCAAAAAGTAAATGATGTGGCCTGCCAGCAACTGAACATGAAAAGAAGTCAGTTAATTGGTAAGCGAATAAACGTTCTGTTTCCAGTAAATATAGAGAGTGGTTTTTTCAAACAGTACAGAGATGTATTTCTTACCGGAAAAACGCTAAGACAGAGGTATGAAGTCCCTCAAAAATTTGCGGCTTCTGGCTGGTATGAGCAGCAAGTGGTTAAAACTCCAATGGGAGTCGCAATATTCAACAGGGACATTAGCGAAGAAATTAATTCAACCAAAAAGATAGAGCTACAAAAGAACCAACTACAACAAACCTTAAATGACTTGGCTCAGCAAAATTTTGCACTTGACCAGCATTCTATTGTTGCCATAACCGATGTAAAGGGAACCATTACTTATGTGAATTCCAAGTTTTCTGAAATTAGTATGTACTCTGAGGAAGAACTTATTGGGCAAAACCATAGAATGCTCAACTCAGGGTATCATTCGAGAGAATTCTTTCAAAACCTATATAGCACCATTGGAAAGGGAAATGTTTGGAAAGGAGAAATTCGGAACAAGAAAAAGAATGGCGAATTCTATTGGGTGGATACCACGATTATTCCATTCACCAACCCCGATACGCAAAAAGTTGAAAGCTACATTGCCATTAGAAGTGACATTACACAGCGAAAAGTTTTTGAATCAGAGCTAGTAGAAGCCAATATGAGATTTGAGGTGGCCAGCAAGGCTGTGAGCGATGCCATCTGGGATTGGAACATTAAAGAGGACATCATTGATTATTCTGACGGTTATGAAAACTCCTTTGGGTATGAGAAAGGGTATACGGGATCTTATAAGCTTTCAATACAAAAACTGCATCCTGATGTACGTTCCAGAGTTAAGGAAAAACTCACCAAAAGCCTTAATAACCCGAAAGTAACCAATTGGGAAGATCATTACATATTGCAAAAGGCCGATGGTACTTATGCCCATGTACACGACCGAGGTAGAATTCTTAGAGATGCACAGGGAAAGGCCTATAGGATGATTGGTGCTGCCACAGATGTAACAAAACGAGTGGAACGCCAGCGATCCATCGAGGAACAAAACAAACGTCTCCATGAGATTGCATGGGCTCACTCTCACAAAACACGGGTTCCAGTAGCCAATATACAAGGTTTGGCTACACTAATTAAGTCGTCAAAGTCGCTTGAAGAAGTTATAAGGCTAACCGAATTACTTACCATAAGCGTTAACTCTTTGGATACGGAAATTAGAAACGTGGCCAAACTAACTGAGAGACTCCCTGGACAGCCACATGCGCAATAGTAGTCGAAAGGAACATAAAATGCATTTAAGTCGGCTCAAAGATTTGTTGCCCAGTTACCCTTCTTGATCCAGGCTTGTTTTGCCACAGTTTGTAGTAAAATAGATGAACCGCAAATTTTACAGCGGGAGAATTTGTTCTTAGATAGGAGAACTCATTCCTCAAAGAAAATGAGGCTCTGGGTTGACAGCGAGGCCAAAAAGGCCTTGTGGTTTTCAGTAGGACGGTAATGAACCAGTAAGCCGTTGAACATTACTTCTCAACCAGGTAACTGCCCCATTTGGCAATGCCTTCAAAAATTGGTATTAGCTCTTTTCCCTTTTCTGAGAGACTGTACTCAACCCTTGGTGGTGTTTCAGCATAGGCCGTTCTAAGAACCAGCTTATCCCTTACCAATTCATTGAGTTGGCTGGTTAGTACTTTTCTGGATACCCCCGGAATTAAAGCATCTAACTGGCCAAATCTTCTGTCCGTATTCTTTAGCTGGTAAATGATGAGCGGTTTCCATTTTCCGCCTATCACGCTTAAGGACATGGTTAAGGAGCATTTGCAATTCAATTCTTTCATGGTTTCTATCCATTGGTTACTTCACTGTAACTAGTTTTTCGTTGTATTTCGAATCAATAGTTACCTTATGTTACTATTAAGAGTAACATTGTGTAACAAATGTAAATAAAATGAGTAAGAAAGTAATTCTTATAACTGGAACCAATAGTGGCTTTGGATATTTAACCGCTAAAAGCAGTGCCGAAAAGGGCTATACAGTATATGCCACCATGCGCGCTATTGAGGATAGAAATGCTGAAAGAGCAGCAGAACTATCAGCCATTGACAACATCAATGTAATGAGTCTTGATGTTACCAATGAGCAGCAAGTAAAAGACGTAATAGCATCCGTTATTGAAAAAGAGGGACAACTGGATGTGGTGATAAACAATGCCGGCTACTTTGGCGGTGGCCTTACTGAAGCATACACTACAGACGAAGTGGAAAGCATGTTTGACGTAAACCTTAAGGGCACCTGGCGTGTAACAAAAGCGAGCTTACCGCAAATGAGAAAGCAGGGAGAAGGATTGATTATCAATACTTCAAGTGGACTGGGAAGGTTCTCAGCTCCCTTTATGACAGTGTACAACAGTACCAAGTTTGCCGTTGAAGGCTTAACTGAAGGGCTACACTACGAAGTGAGACCTCTTGGCGTTGATGTAGTAATGATTCAGCCTGGAGCGTTCCCAACGGAAATATTTGGAAAAACAACCAATGGCTCAGACCAGGAAGTTGCCGCCGGATATGGCGACCTGGCCAAAATACCAGATCAAATTGGTGCAGGTATGGGGCAAATGTTCGAAACCATGAAGCCGAATCCGCAAATGATTCCGGACGCCATTCACAAGCTCATTGACACACCTAAAGGGCAACGTCCCTTAAGAACCGTGGTGGATGCTATGACTGGCCAGTTCATAGAAAAAGCAAACGAAGACGTGAAAGCGGGCCATGCCCAATTCCTTGGTGCCTTTGGTATGCAAGACTTGCTAAGATAATTATCGATCTTCCAAATAACATCACCCCTTCTCTTGTTCAGAGAAGGGGTTCTTTCAGGTCATCTATAGTTGTAAATACCCCTGCTGTGGATATACCAGTCATCAAATACTCAATTAATGAACAGTCCAATTATCAAACAAGCCATACAGGCATGGTTTAACACCGTTAAGCAGGCCAATAAACTACTGGAACAAATAAGCGATGAAGACCTATTGAAACCCATTGCCCCAAACAAAAACACCGGCTATTACCTATTGGGGCACTTAACCGCGGTAAACGATCTGTTGCTTTCATTACTTGATCTGGGTGAACCCTTGTTTCCAGAAATCAAAAGCCATTTTATTAGAACTCCTGACAACGTTGAAAGAGCCTTTAGCATAGCTGAACTCAAAGAAAAATGGAGTACTGTGAATGCTGAACTAGAAAAGCAATTCAACCAGCTAACGGCCGACGAATGGTTGCTAAAACACAAGGCCATCTCAGACGCAGATTTTGCCAAAGAGCCACATAGAAACAGGTTCAATGTGCTGCTTAACAGAACCAATCACATGAGCTACCATATAGGACAATTGGTTCTATTGAAAAGCTAAATTTTCAGCCAGTTGTTCGTTTCTAGTGAACAATGGCCCATTTAGCCTTGTCGCCTGAAAGCTTGAAATTGCGTGTTTTGAGCAACACTGGTATAGAAATAGCATCGAGTATGGCACCACCTACTGCTATTAAAGCACCTACAACTGCTCCAAGGCTGGCCCATACATCATCGCTGCCCACACTTGATGCCCAGCCGGCAGTACCAAAGACCACCATTGCTGAACCCACCATAGTAAATGCACTTGCCACAGGTCGTAATACTGTGGTTCTTCGCAAGTGTATAATGTCATTTACATCAACTCTTGCTGTATCGTCTACAAATACGAGGGTTTGATCTATTACGCCATTAATACGGGCTCTTATTATTTCGCCATTGGCCTTAAGTATGCGAACCGCTGTGTTATGCTTAAAAACCACTTCCTTACTCCCTTGAAGTCTTTTTATCTTCAGGTCAGTCAATGATTGTGTCATGGCCACATGTGCACACAGTAAAAGGAGAAGGAAAGCAATAACAATGGATTGAAGCTTGGGCATACGGTTGAAATTAGAATCGTTCCTATGAGCGTAACGAAACGACAGGTGCAAAGTACCACATCCTGATGCACAGAGTATGAATACGTACCGGCAAGGGTACTGCCTACTTTCACTACTATTGTTTGGCAAAGGCAGAAAAAATGCAAAAGCTATCAAACTATATTGAGAACCTGGACTTCGAATATGCCATTACGTATTCAGGGCTGCGGGGAAAAGCCTGGGAAGAACTAAAAGTGGAAAATAGGTCTAAGGTAAAACAACTTGAAAAAGACTTGGAAGCAGCCCGATACATGCAAAAAATGAAGCTGGGCCAAGAGATAGAAGCATTGCTTCATGAAGTTGATGCATACGAGTCCAGAATCATTCATGCAAACGGGTCGTCACACAAATCGACACAGCAAGTACAAAGGCTTGAAAAAGGAAGCGGTCATTCCATCATTTGTGACGAAATGACCGCATGGTTTAGCACGGTCTACTCTTTGGGAGGAGCAAGCCTGCTCTATTTACACTGAGTTGGTTCTATTGAAAAGGTCTAAGCATTAGCCACATCTACAAAAAGCTCCATAAGAACATCCATACCTGCTTTGAGTGCTTTGGCCTTATCTACTTTCCCTTTTGCGGCTTTCATGGCGTCCTGGTAATCGGTTATAAAGGTGCCGTCTTTAATAATACAGGCATAGTACTCGGCAATGTGTTCGCGGCCCAGTAACATCAAAAACTTACTGAAATATAGCACGTACGGTGTTATAAGGGCAATTACGATTTTTACATCGGGCACCACAGCTACGTTACAGATCTTGCAAATAGCATCCCTTGTTTCCTTATTGTCTTTGTGGCTTAAGGCTTCCAATAGCACGGCAGAAAACGCTCCGGCACTAAAATCAAAGTCCACTTTGCTTTTAGGAAAAGTTCCGGTAATAGTAGCTTCTGAATTCCACCTCACATAGTTATCAGCCTTATTTGTATGTGATGATTTGCCCGTAAGCCAGGTTATGGTGGCTGTAATCAAATTACCATAAAGTGACTTGTCTGCATCAGTTAGGAATGGGCTGAAAAGGTCATGCATTTCGCCCATCATTGTAAGGTTCCAGCCATGAGGAACAATATCAAGGGTATTGTAAGTAGAAATCAAATCGATTTTTCCTTCTATCATTTCCTTAGGCTGCACGTAGTTTACAAAGTCTTGATTCCCCACTGTAGGGCCCGCAAATGGATAAGCAGTTACACTTACCGTTTTGCTGCCACTCCAGCCGCTTCTGTGCTCATACAGTGCCTGAGCCGTTACCGGGCAAATGGCACCTCCCAGCGAGTGTCCTGTTACAATAAGGCGTACCTGATCTTCTTTAATTGTACTTACCACGGTTTTTAGTGTGTCAATTAAGTTTTGGCCTGATGTAGCACCCTTCTGATTCCAGGTATTTACCAGTGCAATTTGGGTACCTTCTGAAATAAGGCCTGAGTTTGTATCCACTTTCACAGTTCCACCGGGTAGTGCATCGCTCACTGTGCTCCATGCTACTTGTTTTACTACTGAAAGGTCTTCAGTAAACCAATCGTAGTTCTCTATAAAATTGGTACCAGCTACTGCAATTACCACCTCATTGCCATTTATAAGTATCGCAGTGGTATTCCGTGCCAATATCAAACCCCTTGAATCTGCTACTAAGTCTACCCAGGGATCTGTTGCACAACTCCATCCTTCCATATGGGGCGCTACCTTAGTATTTTGTAGTACTGCATTCATCTGCTTCTTCAAATCTTTCTGCACTTGTTGCTGAAGTTCTGGCAGGGTTAGTTTGCCTTGCTCATACACTACACCAGCTGTAATGTCTGATAAAAATGCAAAGGCGATCATTTGTTGTTTTTGGTCTAGTTGTGGTGTTACTAGTTGTTCTAAGCTCTCACTCATTTTGAAATTGTTTTAATAATTGAACAAATTGTTTATGCTGTACACAAGGCTTTGATCGTATTATTGAATACCCCGATCAAATGCGCTCATTCAGCACTTCAAACCTATTATTGGCTATGTTTCAATTTCTGCCAAAACCCTTATCATTTCTGCCAAAACCCCACCGGCAACATGGACAGCCCAGGTATTTCTACCCGTACATTGTTCCATTGCAAGGGCATTTGCTCTTCTCCTCACAATTTGAAATGGCTCAAACTTTTGTAGGGATACGCTAGTTTAGCTCCTACGTAAATGAACTACCAGCAAGAGCTTACTGAGCAGCACAGTATTGACTGTTATTGGGAATCTCATGAAGTAGTGAGTGGCAAGGAATACATATACCCGTCACTCCCCGAACCTTACATCAACCTGTACTTTCCCATCGCCTCCAATGACGCAGCTCGTGTTAAGGGCATTTCGTCACGTCCTGATTACCTGTCTGTGAAGTGTAAGCTCTTTGGAGTGCGTTTGTTTCTTAAAGGGTTTCTACAACTTGATCTGTGCCCTGCCCACGTCATTTCCAACAAGCTTCTGGATGTAAACACAATTGCCAAAGGCAGGGAGAAAGTACTTTCAAAACAGCTCTCAGAAGCCAATACCTTCGAAAATAGAATTGCCATATTCAAGTGCTACTTCGAAGAGAAGAAAGACCACCCACTCCCTTTACAAGACATACGCCTTTCCACTGCATTTCAATACCTTATTGAACATTATCGCTCCCCCAACATTGTACTCGAATACGCCAAAAAGGAAGGTATCTCAGAACGCACCTTGCACCGTTGGTTTAATGAAGGCATAGGGATTTCTCCAAAAAACCTGGCTCAAATAACCCGTTTCCATAGTGCCTTGTATCAATTACATGCACACGAAGAACCGGGCTTCTATTTTGACTATGGGTATTTTGATCAAGCCCATTTCATTCGAGATTTTAAAAAGTACACAGGCTACACACCCAAAAATTACATTAGGTACACGTCCGATTTGTACAATTGAGAGCCTACGTCCCCATCTACTTTTGGTTTTCTAAATGCATTCATTATGAAAATCAAAACACTGGTATTCGCATCGCTGTTTTCACTCCCCTTTTTGCTCAGCGCCCAGGTTGGGCATAGAACGGAACTTATCAGTACGGAAGCACACTTTTCTGTTGGTTTAACCTATCAAAGCTTTGAAGACTTGAATGCGGAATTAACGTCTTTGGACCTACCTATGCTAAGCCCTTACACCACCAGCTTTGGCTATGGTGGCAGCGTTCTACTCAACAAGCTTGTGCTTGGCGGCCAGGGTAGCATTTACATCAACAAAAACACTATGCCTGGCGGGCTTTACTTAAATTTTTTAAGTGGCTCTGGTGGCGTATTCGCAGGGTATTCACTCTTCAGAAAAAAGGGAACCATGATTTATCCCACAATGGGCTTTAATTACGGCGGTGAGCAGTTTCACATTGCTTCTCATTCGGAAGATTTCATCCTACTAGGCTCTCAGCGCTTTGATTCTGCTCTAAAATCTCGGGGACAATCAGGAGCACTTTCTTTTGAACTCAACTTTGACACCTACCGCAAGCCCACATCAGGGCCCGGTTTGGTAGTGGGTTTAACCATGGGCTACTACCACAGGCTCAGCCCAGGCCATATTCGTTTTGAAGACGAAGAAGGTCGGCTTTTCAGAAAAATGTCCTTTACAAATGGAGGCATGTTTTCGGCAGGCTTGAAAATTGGATTGGGAACCTTTAGTGTGCAGCAATAAAGAAGTAGATGGCTTGTGCACAAGCTCTGCTAGCCTATTCGTTTACCACCATTTTATAGCCTACACCCCTCACATTTACAATCTTCAAACGGCTGTCACCCTCCAGCTTCTTCCTCAGTTTTGATATGAAAACATCTAAGGTTCTTCCTACATACTCGCCCTTGCTACCCCATACAGATTTAAGTATTTCATCACGTTCCAGCGTGTTATTGGCCGAGGCATGCAATAAGTAGAGCAAGTCGGCTTCTTTGCTGGTGAGTTCCTCGGTTTCATTCTCAAAGGCAAGCGTCATGTTCAGTTTATCAAACTGATAGGCTCCCATTGAGATGATGTTAGGGTCTACCTGCGGCTCTTCCTTTCCCTGCCTTCGTTTCTTATACCATACAAAGCCCAGTAACAGAAGCAAGCCCATCACTATAAAAACCAACACATAGCTTAGCATGGGACCTGTATCTGCTTTTGATGGTGTAACTATAAGTTGTGCATCCAGTGCGGTAAATAAAATACTATAACAGCCCTTTGGTTGTACTCTGGAACGACATGCTATTAAATCACCTTGTAAGGGCGGCATCAACTCGTAACTGTATACCACCATTCCAGATCTACAATCTTCAACTTCTACCAAATAAGCTTCAGCAACTCCTGTTGCCTCCACTTTGCTCTTTATAGTCTCAATCATTTCAGAAGGAGCAAATCCAAACTCGCTTTCAAAACGTATTCTATACCGATCTCCTTCTTTCTCTATGGGCAATACCCTGCTGCTACTGTCGCCTGAGTTCAGCAATACCGCATCGCCAATCATTCTCATAGCCACTTTCATATGAGCTTCTTGCAAATCATCGGCGCCATAAAGTGGAGCTGAAAAGAGAATGAGCACTATACAAGTGATCAATCGAGTATTGAAAAGGCTATAGCTCATGTTGCGAATCTATTTGAAACAACTTCTTCCAGAGATGTTTTACAGGTGTTTTACAGGTGTTTTACATTCATTTTACAATCATTTACATGTCTTATCGCAGCTCTTAAGTGTTAGGGTCTACTTTCACATTGCACGTTGAATCTACTAAGAATGAACTTCATAGCACCACTTTCTCATGTACTAATGGCAACATTGCTCATTGGTTCTCTCATTTCATGCAATGCTCAGCAAAAGAGCAATACTGGTTTTATAAAAGGTGAATTGGCAGACGTTTCAGGACATCTCCCGCTAGGTCCTCTAAGCGGAAACCCTATGGGATGCTGTGATAGCAGCTACCTTACCATTACTGATACAAGCAGGGAAATTGGCGAATATGTGCGACGAATATTTGAAGACAGCCGCGGCCATCTTTGGTTAGGTACCAATAAGTATGGAGTAGCAAGGTATGACGGTAAGACACTAAACTACTACTCGATTCCCGAAGGACTTTCCGGAACACAAGTAACAGGTATTATAGAAGATTGGGAGGGAAATATATGGTTCTCTACAAGTGGCGGAGTATCCCGGTTCAATGGACAAGACTTTACCAGTTTCACTGCGAAAGAAGGACTTAGCGCCAACAATGTATGGTCCATATTTCAGGACAGCAAAGGCAATATATGGGCCGGAACCATCCACGGACTTTGCCGGTTTAACGGCGAAGGTTTTACTCCGGTTGACATTCCTCAACGTAGCCATTCAGGATTTAACAATGCATGGATTGCCTGTATTACTGAAGACCAGCAAGGGAATCTATGGATAGGAACACGAGGTAATGGTGCATGTAAATACGATGGATCTACCTTTAGCTTTCTAAGCAAGGAAGACGGCCTTTGCGACAACGACATTGTTTGCATTTTGCCTGATAATGAGGGAAGGCTTTGGTTTAGCTCCATGTTTGGAGGGATAAGCATGTACGAGGGAAATGCATTTACCACATATAATGCCTTTAATAGCATAGGGAATAACGAAGTGTGGAACATGCATGAAGACCATAGCGGTGATATATGGTTTAGCTCAGAAGGATATGGGCTGTACCGATTCAATGGTAAAGCAATGAGTCATTATAACGCAGACGATGGAATGCCCATTGGGGCTGTACAATCAATATTCCAGGACAGTGAAAAAGACCTTTGGATTGGAGGCGGCGGAGGGCTTTATAAATACCATGACGGTACCTTCACACACATTACTAAAGAGGGCCCATGGGAAATACTATAATTTAAAAATAGCCCTCACCGCAGGTCTTGCAATGAGGGCTATTTAATAAGCGGTAAAATACCCTAGCCTACAGTTGTTTAATCACGATTTTACTGGTCTCGGTAACGGTACAGTCAACGGCACCCCAAATAATTTCAACATCACCGCAACAAGGTGTTGGCAGTGGTGACACTTTGTTAGGTGCTGTTTGAGCAGTACACACTGCACAACCTACCGCCGCAGTTTTAGGCGACAGAGCAGCACCTATGGAGCCGGCCGCACATGAGGTTGTTAATTCAACATGTACAAACTGAATGGCATTATGTGGTACAAAAACGCTCGAATTGGCTGGAACAGTCCCGGTAGTTGTTGAGCTCCCCATAGAGCAGTTTGTTGAACCTCCTGATACCTCATCTACGAGCACGTAATCAAAGTCGCAATCAGAATCGTTGACAATGGTAACACCGTTTTGTTGTGCGTAAGTACTTAGGCCTGTGAGTAGGGCCACCAGGGTGAAAAGGGTTTTGAATGTGGTCATTGGATTTTGTTTTAGTCTCCCCCAAAAAGAGCGCATAAAAGCGACATTTTCAGCCCTGTTTCAAATGTGCTATTACCTGATTGCGAATCACATAAGTATGATTTCAAATACGTAGCCGCATCAATCTCAAGCCTACATTTTACCAGAGTAATGCCGTCGCTTTTTGAAATCCATGTAAATAAGCAATGACGAATATCCACACCGAGTATTTTTGAAGCCAATTCTACTATTCCTCCATGAAAAAACTGTTTTTGCCCCTGCTACTTGCTGGTGCTGCCATTTGCCTTTCTCTGCAAAGTTCATCTCATACACCTACTCCGGAACCCTATGAAAGTATTGACGGTATTGTAAAGGAAGTATTGAAAATTATTTCAGGAGAAAAAGGAAAGGAACGTGATTGGGATGCATTCAGAAACCTATTTACCAGTAATGCACAAATAAGCGTCTTAGTACATGGAAAAGATGGATCGGCAACAACGCGTAGTTATACATCAGATGAATTCATAAGCCTTGGGAAAAAGTACTACGAAAACGATGGCTTTTTAGAGTACGAAATCAAGAAAGTAGTCAACGAATACAATGGTATTGCCAATGTTTTTCAGAGCTACTACGCTAAGGAACTGGACGTGGAAGAGAAAGGTGTAAACAGCTACCAACTGGTACATGACGGTAAGCGCTGGTGGATACAAACACTCCTGTGGACCAGTAATCGAAATGGAGTGGAGTTGCCGGAACACTTGGAGAAATAGAAAAACGAAGCCAGCACCCCTCAAAAGAGGTACTGGCAATGATTGCTCTAGTTTACTTTCATCTTACAGAGTTGAAATGGTAATGGTGCTACTTTCTGTCCCTGTGCAGTCGGTAGTCCATTTAATCAAAATGTCACCACAACATTTTGGGCTCAGGGTAACCGAGTTGGGGTTAGAAGTAGCATTGCATGTATTGCAACCGTGAGCTGATTGTGGAGGAACAATGGTAATTCCGCTACTTCCACCGCAAAGTGGTGTGATTTCGGCCAGCGAAGCCAAATCGTTTACATACAAAACAAACGTATTGGAATAGGCACCAATGGTACCCGATCCACCCGTAGGGCCAGGGTTGCAATTGGTAGAACCACTGGTTTGTTCGGCAAAAACATAATGGAAATCACAACCCGTGTCGTTAATAATTTTAACCCCATTAGACTGTGAGAACCCTACCATGGCAAATCCCATGGCACAAATAGTGAAAAATACTTTTAAACTTTTCATGTTGTACGTTTAGGTGATTAGGATATCAAAAAAATGAAATGTGGCAGCGTTCACTAAAGCCGGTTTCAAAAGCGCTGGCACATGTGCCCAATCCGTGTGCAATGATTTCAAATGCGTACATGGCACTTTAATAATCCATAATGATTCTATCCAGGCAATGGCACAATGAAACAAAAACCCCTTCAACGAAAGCTGAAGGGGTGGTTCTTAGCAAGTAGGGAATTCCTATTGAGGACCAGGGTTGCTATCGAACTCGCAGGTACCGCAGTACACTACAGTTCCATGACCTGGCTGGTAGTAAGATCTCCAAATACCTGGCACATAATTCTCACCATCTTCATACTCACAGTCCCCACACTCAGGAATTGCTTCTGCCATTTGCATGAGCGGGCTGTTGTTCAAACCAAGGCCAGTAATTTTCAGAAACTGATTTTCCTTAACCGCAACCAATTCTATAGCCTCAATACTAGAAAATTGCTCAAAAGAGCCCTCAAGCCCCTTCATCTCCTCTTGTGTCAAAGTTTTTAAAACAACTTCGCGATTTTCTGAATTACCTGTCCAGGCATTAACACCAAAGGCAGCTACTACTGCCAGCAGAACGCATGCAAAAATTACGTTTTTCATAATGTGGTTATTTTGTTATTTCACACCAAATACGGAAAAACGCTATTACAATTACAACCAGGTTTCAGAAGCGTTGCGGATTTACAACAATTCGTGCTGAAGCATTTCAAATGCGCATTTCACTCATCTACATCATTTCAGATTGAGTGCCTTGAGTACGTCATTTCGCATTCTGCTGCTCACAGGAACACACTGTTTGTTTAACAGAAACAGCTCCCCTCCATTTTGCTTGCTATACTTTACTATATGCTTGAGGTTTACCAAATGACTTTGGTGCGTTTTAAGGAAAGACTGTCCTCTAAACTTATCCAGATAATATGCCAGACGCCTTGAAGTCATGATCTTGTCGCCATTGGTAAGGTAAAATGTTGCATAACTGCCTTCTCCGTGCACGCGTATAATATCGTCGAACCGGGTGATGAAATAATCTTCACCAGAGGCCAGTACAATTTTATTGTCTCCAGTATGCAGACTTTCCATAGCCTTTAGAGTACTCCTTGCCGTACTTGAAACATTGGTTCCATTCACTCTTTTTATAGCCTTTCGCAACAGTTCAGGCTTTACAGGCTTTAGCAGATAGTGAACGGCATTTACCCCAAATGCCTTGCTGGCGTGGTTGTTATAAGCAGTGGTAAACACTACTGAAGGCAATTTGCTAAGCCCTACCTGTTCAATAAGCTCAAAACCATCGAGCTCGGGCATTTCAATATCCAAGAACAAAACATCATACTCCTTTTCCTGAATTAATGATATGGCCTCAAGGGGATCATTTGCAGTATCAATGGCATCTACTTCAGGACAGTGCTCTTCAATTAAGCTGGCCAGGTACTCCGAAGCCGTGTACTGATCATCAACTATTAGTGATTTCATCTGATTGAATTAGGGAGATTTTTAAAATAATTTTAGTGCCTAAAGCTTCCTGATCTTCGTTCATCAAATCCTCAATTCTCACCACGCTCTTACTATTGGTCAATTGGTTCAAAACATCTATCCTTTGTGAGGATATCTTCATTCCAAATGATTTTACGGCCTTCCCTTTTGGCTTCATCCGTCTGGCTGCATTCCTTCCAATGCCATTGTCTGCCACGGAGATTACAAGCATCCCTTCCTCAATTTTCAATTGTATTTCTATGCGTTTCTCTCCTTTCTTGCGCCTTAAGCCATGCCATACCGCATTTTCAATATAGGGCTGTAGCAATGCCGGTGGTACAAATACCTTATCGGTATCTACACCGTCCACATCAAATACGAGATCTATTTGTTCATTATTGGGCAGCACCATGGATTCAAGACTTATTTGGGAGGTATATAGCTGCATTTCCTGCGTAAAACTTACCAGTCTTTTCTCAGAGTTTTCAAGTACCAATCTGGCCAAATCTGCAAACAAGCCTACGTATTCCTCAGCTTCTTCATTTCTTTTGGCTCTGATAAAGTATTGAACTGAGTTAATGGCGTTAAAAATGAAGTGGGGATTCAACTGTGCCTTCAAGGCCTTTTGATCGGCCATCAAACGTTCAAGAATGAGCTTCTTTTCTTTGTTGGCCATGCGCAGGCGATAGGACACAACTAAATAGATGATAAGAAATGCCAGGACACATTCCAGGGCAATGAACCAGGTGCGTTTCCAAAATGGTGCTATTATTTCAAACTTCAAACGCTTGGTCTCACTCCAGGGTTGATGCACAACCTGTGCCTGCAATTCAAGTTCATAGGATCCCGGAGCCAAACCAATTAGTTGTAATACTGTTTCATTGGTATGAATCCATGCATCTTTTAAGCCTCTTACCCTATACCTAAATACTACTCTGTTTCTTAGGTAACTTGCGGCTGAATAGCGCACGTTAAAGAAGTTCTCATCGTGCTTGAACCTATAGAGGTCCTGGTGCACCGGAAGGTATTTATCATTTACCTTAAACTCCGTTATACTAAGCAAAGGCGCTACGCAAGGGTAACTTCTTATGTCATCAAAATCGCTTCTTAAAACTTCTTTGTTGTCAATAATCCAAAACACTGATGAATCAGTAGAGCACCATCCATTTCCTCCTAAAACCGGTATAGGAGCAAACATGTCTATTTGATATGCGCCATTTTCAACTCCCTCATCTGTGGGAGAAAGCATGTAACAACCGTAACCATTTATAGCCCATAAATGTGATGTTCCCTCCAAAATGAGATCCGCGTTTTGAATACTGTAACCATGGTGAAGTATTGGAATTAAACTATCCTTTTCCAGGATATAAAGACCAGAGCCCCGAATGGATACCCAAACACGGTTGTCGAAATAACACATCTCCTCAACAATCTTTTTCAGAGGGGAAAACTGCTCTGACATTGCCTTGCGATGGCCATTAACTTCAAGGTAAAGACCATTGTCGGTTCCTACATAAACGGAATCGCCAACAATCAGCAGCGAGCTAATATCTTGCTCAAAAGGCTCGGAAATGGTAAATGTTGTATCAGCAGTATAAAAGTACCTGCGGCCTCCATGCCCGGCTACAGCAATATCATCGTTAGCCACGGAAGCATTTAAATAACATTTTGATGTCCTTAGAGTCCTATTAAGGGAATGCGGCTTCCACGAATCGCCATCTGAATAAATGAGACTTCCTCTAAAGGAAGCCCAGGTTCTTTCATTTCGCTCGTCATACTTCAGGTCGATTAGTGATCCTGACTCCCCTGGAACAGGTACTTCTTGTATATCCAGCCCCTTCAAGTCAAGTGCATAAAGCGTATCTCCGGCGCTTCCGTAGAGTAGTTCATTACCTATAACCTCCATACCTGTCACTGTGCTTCTAATCAATCCATTTTGCTCAGAAAACATTGAATACAGTGGAAAGGGAATATGGTGCAGTCCCGTAGTTTGAGAGCCAATCCAAACTCCTCCTTGAAAGTCGCTAAAGGTGGGAACGCTAAAGTTATTATTCAGTACATGTTGTTTTTGGCTGGCATCAATAGTTCCATCAGCATAAAAATTAACCCCGTTATGAGTACTTACCCATAGCCCACCGTTTCCATCCCTGTGTAAGCCAGGAACCGTTGTATGGTAAGGTACCTTTTTAAGCAGGCCATCGGAATTAAATTCAAACAACTCTCCATTTCCACTTGACACCAAATAATTCCCATTTTTCAATTGTACCAGAGAGTTTGGAAACTTGCCCAAGAATTCCTCAATCGGACATTTATTGATAAGCTGTGCATCCTTACTCAACACGTAAAAAAAACGATTTGCAGGGCCCTTGTCCTTTGTTTTAATGGTGAAAGGCTTCCGCTCATCATTGAAAAGACATACCATGCCACTGAGGTCTATATCCTTTAATGGACGGTCTATGTGAAAATTGCTATCAATAACAAAATAGCCTTCACCGGGAAATGTGATATGTAATCGGTCCTCTGTATCAAAGTAAAAATCCGTGCAAAACTTCCCTTTTGAAAGTTTGCGAAGGGTATCGTTTAAAGGAGATGGCCTTAACGTATCTGCTTCAATGTAAAAAATCTGATTCAGCGCGTCTATTACCAGCTTTTCACCATTCTTTTTCTCATAAAACCGAAGCAATAGTGAATTGCTCACTCCAAAGCAATTCACAAAAACGGCATTGGTTCCATCATACCGTTGCACGCCTCCGAAATACACTATCCACAGATTGTTGTCACTGTCCGTACTTATATCCGCAATAGTGCTGGCAACCTTAAAAGGAGGATCCTGACCCAGGTTAAGCACTTTTTGCAGCGACTGCCCATATGCCAGTGTGAAATGACATATGAATAGCAAACACAATACCGCCTTAGACCTTACATACATTAGAGGCCGAAAATAGTAAAACAATGCATCTGAGCCTGCTTTTTCAGAAAGCACATTTACTCTTGATGCCATCTTTAAATGCGGGATCGCTCTATTATAGTTCTTATTTGAGCTCTTGACAACTTGAACGTTTACCAACCTGTACTTTTGATTCCCATTGAATTACAGTGGACTTCAAAAACATAAGCTACTTACAAAATGGAACTGTTCGTCAAAGGCAGGCATATACCACATTAAAGGAGCTCAACCTATTTGAAGACCTTAGCATTTACAAGCCCTTACTTACCGGTACTATTCCCATAGGCATCGACCTTCCTGAAAGCGACCTTGATATCATCTGCCATGTTTCAAACCACCAAGCTTTTGCAGGGCTTGTTACAAGGCTCTATGAAAATTATGCGGGCTACTCGCTTAAGCAATCCGTACACACGGGTATGGAAACCACAGTGGCTTGTTTCAGAACAGACTCTTTTGAGGTAGAAATCTTTGCCCAAAACATTCCCACTGATCGGCAGCATGCTTACCAACATATGCTCATAGAGCATAACATTCTGCTCAAGAAAGGGAATGACTTCAAGGCAGAAATAATAAGACTCAAAGCCAGCGGCATGAAAACAGAACCGGCCTTTGCCAGGCTTTTAGGTTTACCGGACGACCCTTACCAAGCGTTATTGGACTATTGGCCACCCCTTGATTAAGGGACTCTTGTTTATCGTCCAACCGAGTATTTTTGATGGTCTTGACAATTAAGCTTGTTTAGATTACTAACCATCAAACAGAATGGTTGCAAATGGAGAAAAAGTATCAAGTATTCGTTAGCTCAACATATAAAGACCTTGTAAAAGAACGAGAAGAAGTAATGCAGGCACTTCTTGAGATGGACTGCATTCCAGTGGGAATGGAATTGTTTCCAGCAGCAGACGACGAACAATGGACCTTAATAAAAGGACTAATTTCGGATTGCGACTACTATGTCCTAATTGTCGGAGGTAGATACGGATCGGTCCACCCAGAATCTGGACGAAGTTACACTCAAATGGAGTATGAATATGCAGTGAAGCAGAACATACCAACCATTTCATTCCTGCCCAAAAACCCAGATGACATTCCTACAGGGAAAACGGACAAAACTGACTCAGGAAGTGACAACCTAAAAAAATTCAAAAATCTAGTTCAAACCAAAATGTGTCAGTTTTGGACCGACCCTAATGATCTTGGCTCAAAAGTTAGTCGATCTCTTCTGAAACTCATAAAGAGCAAACCGAGACCAGGTTGGGTAAAATACACCAACACAACTTCCGAAGATGCCATAACAGAAATGTCAAGGTTGAGCGCGACAAACGAGAAGCTCCGCAAGGAAAATGAAAGGCTAAAGAGAAGGCTCGAAAAAATAGATCAGAAAGTCGAGTTCCCATTGGACGTATTCTATAAAACTAAGAACCTTTTAGATGGGCTTTCGAAAATAGAGATGGTCTATGACAGTGAAGATTTCGCATATTCTTTATCTGGTATTACAGTTTACAATAGATCTGATGACATTCTAAACTTCCACGATATTAAAGTTGAACTATTGATTACAGGAAGTCAGCCAGGGCTAGAAATGAACAGTAACACGATTCGACCGGATGGTTTTGCCCATTTTTCATACAAGAGCATTTCAGACAAGTTATTCTCCCATGCCTTCAAGGATATCCATTTCAATAAAATCAAGCCGATCCCAGTCCCTTTGTCTGCGGAACTAAATGCCACTATACGAGTTTATTCAAGGACTGGAAATCGTGATTTTAAGATAGTTCTATTTTCAAAATCCCAACGACCACAAGAACGTTATTTTGTTTACTAAGCGTATACTTCGCAAATTTGGTTTATTATTCCCTCGATATTTGTTTGCAGGATGTACATCCTGAAGCAGGCAATACATGATTGAAGGACTTCTTATAGCATTACTCGTTCTGGTAGGCATCAGCATACTGCTGCAGCTGCGTAAAAAGGGAGAAACCAACTCTGATGAAAGACTTCAAGCCATTGAAAAAGCCCTCATAAGGTTTGACTCTGTATTAGAGAATACCCAAAAGAACATTGCAGACGAGTTTCAAAGGAACAGGGTTGAGAATGCAAGGGCCGCCAAAGAAAACCGAGAAGAGCTCTCTAAAAACCTCATGGCTTTCTCTGAAAACAACATGGCCAATAACGGTTACCTCAATCAGTTGATCAGACAAAAGTTTACAGACTTCACCAAGCATCAAACGGAGATTAACCAACAATCGATCAAGAGCATAAAAGAGGTAAACGACACCATTGAAAAACAGCTGAAGGCCATTAGAGAAGACAATACCCAGCAGTTGAATGAAATGCGTAAGACGGTGGATGAGAAGCTGCAAACCACATTGGAAAAACGACTGGGAGAATCCTTTAAACAAGTGAGTGAACGTTTGGAGCAGGTACACAAAGGCCTGGGCGAAATGCAACACATAGCCACGGGTGTGGGCGATTTAAAAAAGGTATTGTCCAATGTTAAAACGCGAGGCATCCTGGGCGAGTACCAATTGGAAAACATTCTCGAGCAACTGCTCACCCCTGATCAATATTCCAAGAATGTAGCTACTAAAAAAGGCAGCCAGGCCCATGTGGAGTTTGCGGTAAAGCTCCCGGGAAAAGACAGCGATGAGGAAGTATGGATGCCGGTAGATTCAAAATTCCCCATTGAAGGCTATGAAGCCCTGCTCAACACCTACGAACAAGGTAACAAAGAGGACATTGAAGCGGCTCAAAAGGCACTTCTGAAATCAGTGGAATCTTTTGCCAAAGATATTTGCGACAAGTACATAGACCCTCCACATACCACCGATTTCGCCATTATGTTTCTACCGGTAGAAAGTCTCTATGCTGAGGTACTGCGCCACCCCGGACTGTTTGAAACCCTACAACGCAAATACCGCATTACAATTACCGGCCCCACTACGCTGTCGGCCCTACTCAATAGCTTACAGATGGGTTTTAGAACCCTGGCTGTACAAAAACGCAGCAGTGAGGTCTGGAAGATTCTGGAATCCGTAAAAACCGAGTTTGGCAAATTCTCAGAGCAGCTGGAAAAGGTGGACCGCCAATTGAACACAGCCGCCAAATCATTATACGATCTTAAAACCACACGTACCAATGTGATGGGCCGTAAGCTTAAGGATGTAAGTACCATTGATTCGCAAGAAGCGCAGGAAGTACTTGAACTGCCACCTTCAAAAGATGACACGCCATAAATAGTTCAGGGATTAGGCTATTAAAAACGGTTCCGGGAACAATGCATTGAAATGGTCACATAAAAAGAACCGGACCAATAAAACACCCGGTGTTCTTGATACTTGACCATGTCAACAGTCTTCAGAACATGTCAAAGCCAGAAAACACCGCTTCTCCTTCCCTATTTTCCGATCATAAGAACTTGTTTTAGCAAAGTGTTGAGCCCTGTATTTTCGCCAGGCACCCATGATTACAGAACACGAAGTTATAGAGCTGTATGGCTGCCCGCTGTTTACCCGAATAAGGGTATCGGCTCCTGTGCAGGAAGAAATACCCATTCCTTCGGAAGCGTGCTTTGCATACATCACTGAGGGCACAGGGCAGCGACTAAGCACCGATGGATCATTGATGGCCCTTCCGGGACAGGTAATACTCTCCATGTGCGGCTCAATGGTAGGCAAGCAACTCACACAGGAGCCCAAGTCGGAAATCACCACCATCGTAGTTCATTTTCAAAGAAAAGTACTGCAAAAAGTGTATGCCCAGTCAAAGCCTGCCTATTGGAAAGAACTCCAAAAGCCTGTAGTAAAACTCATAGTACAAAGCGCTGCATCAGAACTGGTAAAACAATACTTTGAAGGACTCAAGCATATTTTCAAGTATGAAGAAGGCCTCTCTGAAGAGTTATTGGTACTTAAGCTTAAAGAGATTGTACTGCTGCTGCTCCGCACAGAAAAATCTGAAGCAATGAGTCAGATTATGAGAAGTCTTTTCTCGGAAAAAACATTCAGTTTTAAAGAAGTAATTGAAGCCAATATATGCGAACCTGCAAGCCTTGAAAGACTGGCCGCACTCACCCACCACAGCCTTACTTCTTTCAAAAAGGAATTCAAGCGTATTTACAACACCACGCCCGGAGCCTATATGATAGAAAAGCGTGTTGAAAGAGTAGCTCAATTGCTCGAGTATTCTGAAGACTCCATTAGTGGTATTGGTTATGAATGCGGCTTTGCCAGTCCCGCACATTTGTCGCGTGTTTTTAAAGACAAATACGGTATAAGCCCCACAGAATACCGCCTCCAGACCACTGTAGTAAAGGCTTCGGAAAAAGTACGACCTGTGTAACTTCTGAGATAAGCAATACGTCTTTCAAAGCAAGTAGCATCTGATAGCAGGTAACACTTTTGTAAACCTGATAACATGCACAAAACAAAATGATGAAGGCAGTTGTTTGTACGAAATATGGTAGTCCGGAAGTACTGAAACTTACTGAAGTTGCTACTCCCATACCCAAAGACAATGAAGTATGCATTCGAATAAAAGCCAGCACTGTTACGGCGGCTGATTATCGCGTACGTAGTTTTACCGTACCCGCATCGTTTTGGCTTCCTGCCCGACTCATGCTGGGTATTTTTAAGCCTAGAAAACCAATTCTCGGCATGGAAGTGGCCGGCGAGGTAACAGCCATTGGAGTAAAGGTGGACCGTTTTAAAAGAGGTGACATCGTATTTGCCGCTACTCTGCAAAGTTTTGGAGGCTATGCAGAATATGTATGCCTGCCCCAGGATGGACCAATTTGTATAATACCCAAAAACCTAAGTCCCTATGAGGCCGCAGCCCTGCCAATAGGTGCACGTACGGCTTTACACTATTTGAGAAAAGCCAACATACAACCTGGTCAAAAAATACTCATTTATGGTGCTTCAGGTAGCGTAGGTACCTATGCAGTACAGATGGCAAGGCATTTTGGAGCACATGTTACAGCGGTGTGTAGCAGTACCAATAGGGAGATGGTGGCTTCTTTGGGTGCTCAAAGGGTACTAGACTACAATGACCATGATTTTCTTGAGCAACTGGAAGTGTATGATGTAGTATTTGTTGCCATTGACAAAATTCCCTTTTCGGTATGTGAAAAAGCTCTGAAGGAACAAGGTATCTACCTGAATGTAACCGCTCCACTCAAAAGCCCCGCCATGCTGTGGGCTTCAATAAGTAGTTCGCTTAAAATTCATGTGGGCGAAAACTCAGTAGAAACTGCCGATGACCTGCGTATTATTAAAGAATGGGTAGAGCAAGGAGTGATACAAGCGGTTATAGACCGAACATATCCTTTAGAAGAGGTAGTGGCAGCACATAGGTATGCAGACCGAGGCCACAAAAAGGGAAATGTAGTACTCAAAGTAGTTTAAAATAAGGCTTAATGAATTTCCGCTAAAAGCCTTACAAACAATTGTATCATGAACCGATACATAATTTGTGGCGGCAGTAAAATAACCCGGAGCGACCGATAAATAATCAGGCCTAAAAGGGTGTATAAGGTTGAATAATATTGGTTTTCAACTTTAACCACACCTAATGACACATCAAATTTCACACAAGCCCGGTAAGGGGCTTTTTTTCACACATCATGGCAAGGGTAAAACCCGCGGCTATACGGCCCATGCACCTGTAGGGAAACACGCAAAAAAACGTCGCTCCGTTGCTTCATTGCGTTTTGCGCTTTTCATTGCCACACTATTGAGCTTACCACAATGGACATACGCTCAAATGAATGCCATTTCTGACGCTCAATCTTTGGGCAACGACTGTTACCGACTCACATCAGACAATGCCAATAGAAGAGGGGCCATTTGGAGCACCACTACTATTGACATGAGTCAGGATTTCCAAATTCGATTCAGGGCTTACTTTGGGAGTAAAGACATTGATGGCGCCGACGGCATCGCATTTGTGCTGCACAGGGATGCCAGCACGGTAAACGCTCTTGGAGCAACAGGTGGTGCCCTTGGCTATGCTCCATTGAGTCCAGGATCTCCTGATGTTTCACCCTCAGTAGCTGTAGAGTTTGACACGTATTACAATGGAAACGATCTACTTACACAACGCGGAGATATTGGTCACTTTCACGATCATATTTCTATTGTTAGAAACGCTGATCAAAGCAATCCACTTACTACGGTAAATGCTACGGCTACTTCTGCCAACATTGAAGACAACCAATACCATGAGATTATCATATCCTGGAGTGCAGCAAACACCGAGCTCAGCGTCTTCTTTGATGGTGATTTCAGAACTTCAGCTCAGCAGAACTTTGTAAGTACCACATTCAGCGGTAACTCTCAGGTATACTGGGGAATGACCTCCGGCACCGGCTCCTGGCAAAATGAACATCGGGTATGTTTAGAGAACATTTGTACACGCCCGGGTATACAAACGGCTATTGGAGAAGCCTTTCCTCATGCACCGGTAGACGATGAAGAAGGCTTTTCTGTAAAGGCATTAGACAATTGCGGATATGTACTTGCCGGAACCAGCCCCACTATTAATGGGCTAAATCAAATGGCCGTAACGGAAACACTTGAAGATGGCACCATCAACTGGATGCAGAATTATATACCTACCATTGGGTCAGGAGAAGGTGTACTGCACAATATTGAAGTGTTGGCAGATGGCTATGCGGTAACGGGCTGGGCCGATCTGGTGGCCAGGGATATGGTTACCATGCGTCTGGACAATACCGGTAACGTATTGTGGGCACTGGCAAATGGCGATAATCCGAATGAAATGGGATATGACATTGAACAACTGCATAATGGCGATTTCATAGTGGTGGGCTCTTCAGAAAACGATGTAATCCTGAGCAGACTAAGTGCTTTTGGAACTGAACTGTGGACCCGTCACTACCACTGGCCTACCTACCGTATGCAAGGGTTTTCGGTAGAGCCAGTGGACCATGACAGAGATGGCGTGGCCAATGATGGTTTTGTAATTGCCGGATCGCGCAGCTTCCTGGATTTAACAGTAAGCCCTCCATTGGTTGCTGACGCAGACTGGATGGTGCTAAGAACTGATGCCAATGGCAACCTGCTTTGGGCTGAGGGTTTAACTGGATCAAGTGAAGATGATATCGCCTATACCATTAAACAAATTGATGTAGACGGCGATGGGCTTCTGGACCCGGATAGATTTGCGGTGGGCGGTTTTTTCACCAATAGCATTATGGGAGTGCCCAGAAGAGACGGTCTTTTGGTACTGCTTGATCACAACCTTAACTGCACAGGCATGTTCAACCAGGCACTCCTGTACTCCAACGGCAGTACACACTCTGAAATTCACGCCTTAGAACAAATAAGTGGTGGTGGCTTCATTCTATCGGGATTCTTTGACGAAACCACAGTAGGTGCCAACAGGGATGCCTTGCTTATTCAAACCGATCCTGCTGGCTTAGTGGTATGGAGCCAGGGCTACGGCGACCAGGGAGTGGATGACTGGGCTCTATCTGTTGAAGAAGTAGACGGACTGGGATACACTTTTACAGGAGGCACTCACAGCTTTTTCCCTGATCAGGATATGTATCTGGTTAAAACAGATATCAATGGTAACTCACCTTGCAAAACTGCCCAGGCCGGCTTTGTGGGGCTCAACATTCAAACGGTACTTGGGTGTAACGAAGACGTGTTGGACGATGATTATTTCGCATCCGTTGATCTCAACGTTCTACCCATATTCCCCGTTACCGATCAGAAGTTTTGCTCCGGTGGTAAACGTGGACCTACAGGATTGGAAGATGCGCAAACACCAGAACTGGAGATGTATCCAAATCCAGTTATGGAAGGCTCAATGTTCAATATTCTTCTTGAACCGGAACTCGTTGGTGAAACCAGCATTGAAGTTTTCGATGCCATGGGAAGAAGGGTCTATTTTGAAGAAAATCTGATTTCTGACAGTCAGGGCGTTCAGATTTCTACCAAAGGATGGAGCAAAGGCGTCTATCAGATTGCCTTACAATCAGGGAACTCTATGCGCTTACAGAAACTGGTTGTGGAGTAAATCCCAATGTTCATCGGTTTCAAAAGGTCCCTGGGCGCTGTGTATGTCGTCCGGGGACTTTTTTAAAGGTTCTATTGTAACAGCAACCGAATACGAACTCGTGTACCACAAACTCCTTTTCCATCTCTTATATCTTGAATATGCAGCGTACTCTGAGCATTTTGAAGCCTAAGTTTCTCACCAACCATCTTAAGTCCGTAAGACGGCTTTGTGATCTTCTTGGCCTGGGTAGGGCCATAGCCCGTTCCATTATCGTCCATTTGAAACAACAACACATCATCTGATTCAAAATGCACCTTTAATCGCAGCATCCCTTTTCTTCCAATTTCTGAAAATCCATGCCAAATGGCATTCTCAGCCAAGGGCTGTAATATCATGTTGGGCACCTCAATTTCTTCCACGTCCAGATCATGGTCTATCTCTATTTCAAATTCAAAACTCTCATCAAGCCTCAATTGCTCCATTTCAAGGTAAATCCTTAGCCTTTCCAATTCTTTCTCCAAAGTGATATAGGCATTGGAGGCTTGCTCAAGGTTAATATTCACCAAGCCTGAAAAATTGACTACATAACGGTTTGCCTTGATTTTATCCTGGTAACCACTGGCCGCCATTTGCCTGATGGCGTTTAGCGAGTTAGTAATAAAGTGAGGATTCATCATGGCATTAAGTGCCTGGTGTTTCAAGGTTGAAAGTTCAAACTCTCTGTCAAGTGCCTCCTGATTTTTCCTGCGTATTTTCATCAGCCTTAGTGCAAAGACCATGTACACCAAACTGGCAAGCACAAGAAGCATTATAAACACAAACCAGGTTTCTTGCCAAAAAGCCTTATCCACGGAAAAATGAAAACCAATAGGCTTACTGACCTCCATTTCGCTTCGGCTTCCTGTCTTTAATTCAAATTTGTAGTCTCCTGGTGGAAGTGCCTTGTAGTTAACCACGCCATTGAGCGTGTACTGCCATTCCTCGTTTTCGTGAAGCCGGTAGTAAAACAAGCCCTCCGTGTGATTTCTAAAACTAATATTGGAGAAAACCACTTGTAGGTTGTTTTGAGAATAAGGCAATGTAAATGCACTATTGGGAGCCATAGGTTTGCCCGATGAAAGTACTTGCTTGATATAGGGAACGGGAACCGTATTCTTTAAATCAAGTTTCTCAAGATCTACTTCAATAAGCCGATGCAATGTGCCCAGCAATATTCTATCGTTCGCCATGGCTGCCATTGAATAAATACCGTCAATATCATGAAGCGATTGAAGGTTGTAATAGCTCAGTTCAGTTTCATTCACAATTTGCACCAGGCCCATATCGGTTACTATCCATACATGTGCCTTTGAATCTTCAAGTACACCAATACAATGGCTACTTATAAGCTCGTTCTGTCCCAGTGGTCCATTCGGATCATTCCTTTTGTATACACTCCACTGGCGATTATACCATTTCATTAAACCATTTGGAGTGGAGAAAAACAAGGCACCTTTACTGCTTTCAAAAATGTGTTTGATTCTCGCCTTTATCGGATAGTCTATCTTCTTAATCTTGTTTTTATACAAGGTATAAAGTTCATTTTCAGTAGCCATCCATAAGCGTTCATCACTGTCCATTAGCAAATAGTTGATTCGTGGCTGTGCAGGTCCAAACTCTGGAAAACTCAGTGCCCTATAGTCACTGGTTGTGCTGTCAGATCGATACAAGCCTTCTCTGGTACCAAACCAAAGGGTCCCATCCGGTGCTTTATTAGCACATAGCACCCCATCAATAGATTCATTCAAATGAGAAAAGCTGCCATCTCTAAAAATAAATGTGCCCTTACTTGTACCCGCAATTACTTCATTGCCCCCACCTTGTAGAAAGTTGTAGACCAGCTCATTTTTGGGCAAGGGAATGTTTTTGGATTGAAAAGGTCCATTTTCAAAGCTTGCATAAACATGCCCATAGGTTCCGGCCCATTTAACCCCGTCATCCGATTGGAAAAGTGTTCTTATGAAGTTAGGAGATTGATCAGATATTTTCAGAGCACTTACACCATCTGCAATAGAAACTCTACAGATGCCACTTGCCATGGTTGCCAGCCAAATATTGCCCTCGTAGTCTTCTTCAATATCATTTACAAGCATTTCATAGTCGCCTTCAGCAATAACTAATGAGGTTATTTTCCCATTTTCAAGAACGTTGATTTTCTGGTCGCCGGTAGAAAACCACACCCTGTTTCGGCTATCTACTTTGAGCATTTTCACATTCATTTCGGGCGTAGGCAAAGGCAAAAAATCAGTGGTGCCTGCCCTGGCCATAAACAAACCCATTTCAGTAGCCAAATAGACATTGCCGCCAGTATCAGTACTCATTGCCGAAACCAAAGGCGATGAGCCATCAACAGGCCACACTTTGGCACTGGAATCAAGGTCGTATATCTGATATACCCCATCTGAAGTACCTGCCAATAGAGTGTTATTGACGCTTAGAAGGTTGTGTACCATTTGCGCGTTAGACGCCTCTATCGAATGGAAATGAAAGGTGTCGTTTTTGCTATAAAAAAGGCTCTCACTACTTACAAACCAAAAGTGGTCGGCAAACTCAGCCACTTGAGTTACCCCTTTTAATTGCCTTGCTATGGGCAAACCATTTATCAATAGTTTTTGATCGCTTTCTGAAAGAACTGACGCCTTTTCAAAAGGGCTTAACCTACCTTTCTCAAACACAAAAAGACCATCTCGATAATAACTCAAGAGCAGGCGTTCATTATCCAGAGGGTGAATGGTTAGAATATAATTGGAATAAACCGTGCTGTCAAATATGAAATTTCTAAACTCATAGCCATCAAACCGGCAAATTCCATTGTCAGTGCCTATCCACAAAAAAGGCTCACCCTTAGCTTCTTGAATTCTAAAAACGCATGAATGAGGAAGTCCGTCACTCACACTTAAAAACTCATGGTCAAAATTTTGACCATGTCCATGCATGCCAATAGAGAAAAGTACTAAAAACGGAACAACGGCCTTCATACGAATAATAGCCATAGGCTGTTATTGACGACTCATTAAGCGAAGTGCCTGTAGAAATTTGTCCCTTCTTCTTCTAGCAATCTCCAGCCTATGGCCATTCGTCATCAGGGCATAAGGAACGTCATCAAATAAGTACTCCTTTAGGTAATCCATATTTATAATATAGGACTTGTGAATCTTGAAAAATTGAGTATCCGGTAATAACTCTTCAAAGTACTTCATCCCTTTTGATGCCATAAATTTTTCGCCTTCCATACAAAACTCGCAATAGGGTCCGTTTGCCTTTAAGTAAAGCAACTCTGCAAAGCGTATTACTTTCATCCCCTTAGAATGTGCCACCGTAATGTAGGTCTGCTCGCCCCGTGCATTGAGACTTCCTGGCAGACGTTCCAATGCCGCACGCTGTCCTATTCTCAATTGTTTAAGTGGCGTGGGTGCTTGTGTAAGCCCTACAAGCTTATGTTGGATCTCCCTAAGATCGCTAAGATCAATAGGCTTCAATAGGTAGTCAAGTGCCTGCATTTTTAGAGCACGAATGGCATACTGAGCGTAAGAAGTAATAAATACCACCCAAAAATCACGTTTACTGAGAGAGTCCAATAGCTCAAAACCCGTCATGCCGGGCATATGGATGTCTAGAAATACTACATCAGGTTGAAAACGCTCAATTAACTCTTTACCCATGTAAGGATCCGTGGTATTGGCCAACAGATTCAAGTCAGGGCAGGTATCTGCTATCTGGTCGGCAAGTAATCGGCTGGTGTGGCAATCATCGTCAACAATAAGGCACTTTAGCTGGGAGGCCATGAATGTTTATTTATTACAAGGTGAAATGTGCTGGGAAAACGCAATGAAATTAGATCTATTGTGAAGTAATTTATAACACCAAATAAAAATAGCCAATTGTAATCAAAACAGTAGGCTGGCGACATAGAATTAACTCTTCTAAACTCCAGGTATCAATCACCTTGAAAGGTCATTTTCAGGCAATGGTATATTCCTTAACTACAGTGTTTAGGTTAGCAAGGCAAAAGAATAAAGTTCGCATATTCCTTAAACCCAACTCATACTTAACGAAGGGAAATGCCCCATGATACACTGCATAGGCATTTGTAACATTCCGGAGCCCCTGTTTGAAAAGCAAATAAGCCAACATTGTCTTCACAGATATGGTCCCTTATAACCGGAACAAAGGCAATCTTACATATCTTGCCAAGGCTCCGCTCTGCCAAATGAGCTTACTTCATTTAGGTAGTACGTAGCTTTGAAGAGGTATATGACAGACAAAGAATATTTCTCACATCTATATGAAATAGCCAGCCATCTCAACAAAGAGTTTTCACTACCTGCCGCTTTGAGGCAATCGCTCAAAATGACAGTTGAATTACTGGGACTCGAAACCGGTTGGATTTGGCTGAGCCAAAAAGATAACAAGTCTGTATACCTGGCAGCTTCTTATGAACTTCCTCCCGCTTTAAGCAACCACCCTGAACGTTTGTCGGGATGGTGCTATTGTTTGGAAAAATACTTCTCCGGAACCATTGAGGAAGCTTTGAACATTAGCGAAATAACCTGTTCAAGACTGAAAGATGTTTCTTCAGGCACTCGCCATTTAAAGTTCCATGCTACCATTCCTATCATTACCAATGGTGAAAAAGTAGGACTCATCAACCTACTCAGTGAGCACAAACAGCAGCTTGACGACAAGCAACTTTCTATTTTAAACACTATAAGCGAGCTCATTGGAATTGCCATTCAACGAACCCGTTTGCAGGATGCATATGTTCAAGGGAACTCTAGAAACGAAGAAGGCCTTCGAGGCTTACTGGTGCGGGTACTACAGCCGCAATTGCAAGAACTTTCAAAAGGCCTGAACGAAGCTGTGGCCTATACTCAGCAAAAAGGCCATCCCAAAACAGCTGGAAGTGTAAAGACTGCCTTTCAAAGGGCAGAGGAATTGCGCTCACAATTGGCCTTAATGCTTAACGAAAGCTTTGAAGAAACCGAATATGCTAACGAGGTAAGCGAATTTCACTACCCGGAATCTCCCTTAACCCCTCGCGAGCTGGAAGTGCTGAGCCTGGTAAAAACCGGACTTACCAACGGCCAAATTGGAGAACAGTTATTTATTGCCGAGCGAACGGTCAAGTTTCACATTACTTCCATTCTTTCTAAACTGTTTGCCAAAACAAGGACACAAGCCGTAGACATTGCTCTTCAGCGAGGCTTACTTACCGCCTGAGTAACATCTATCTGCTCCATTCATTCGGTGGGGAGTCCTCTTACAGCGCCTGGTACCAACCTATCTCCATAAAACAGAACTGATAAAGCTATCCCAAAACAAATAAAAAGTCCGGTGGTTAGGCCAGTTGCAAAATCATGCACCCACCAAACGGCGAGAAAATACACCAAAAAGCCAGTACCAAATTGAAAGAAACGCTGCACCCCACTCACTTCCGGAGTTTTCCAAACTATAAACAGCGGAAGAAAAAAACTCAATAGAATAGCACCTATCCTGCTATTGGTACCTGCCTCCGAGTCTAAAGTAAGAAATCCAAAAACAGCCATGAGTAGCAGGTTCAGAACAACCAGAAAAAATCCCTGAACAATGGTGGCTACAAGTCCCTTTTTAGGTTCCGTTTGCCCAGGGTCCAAGAGCGCTTCGATATCCAAATCAAGCACCTCACACAAAAGTTGCAAGGTTTTTCCACGTGGCTCGTTTTCATTATTCTCAATGCGCTGAACAGTTCTGGAATTTACCCGCGCCAATGCTGCCAGTTCTTCCTGGCTTAATCCTCTTCGTCTACGGGCTTCGCCAATCTTATTGCCAATTGAACTCATAAATATCTTTTTTCCGAAGCTATACTCTCTGGCATCAGCTGCTGAAAGTCATACCGGACAAATAGACGTCACAAGTGCGACAAATATTGTGTCACGTAGCTCATGAAACCCCATACTGAACTTAAGTACAGGTAAGCTTCTATCCTTTAGGTCGTTTTCCAGGGCTATTCAACAAGGCACTTTTGTAGCTGTAAAAAAAAACACAAATTATGAAACAGCATAAGACAGCACTTATTACCGGAGCCTCAAAAGGCCTGGGATATGCCCTGGCAAAAGAATTGATTAAAGAAGGATGGAACCTGCTTATTACTGCCCGCAACAGCGCTCGACTCTTACAAGTGAAAAAAGAACTTGAACAATACGGGACTGTCCTTGCCAAAGCGGGTGATGTAAGGGATGAAATTCATCTTATGGAGCTGGCAGAAACCATCAATAATGAAGGCTGGAAACCGGCCCTTATTGTCAATAACGCCTCAGCCCTGGGTTTGTCTCCTTTACAATCATTACTTCAGCATTCAGTAGATAACCTACATGTCGTTTTTCATACCAATTTGATAGCTCCAATATCACTACTGCAAAAGGTATCACCTACACTCAACCTTGGGGCCAAAGTAATTAACATAAGCAGCGATGCAGCAGTGGAAGTCTACGAAACCTGGGGAGCCTATGGAGGCAGCAAAGCAGGCATGGACCACATTACATCCATACTTGCCAAGGAAAACCCTGAACATTCCTATTTCTCATTCGATCCGGGCGATATGCGTACGGACATGCATCAGGCGGCCTTTCCTGGTGAAGATATTAGCGATCGCCCCAAGCCATCAGAGTTTGCCGTACCTGCACTGCTCAAGCTTATAAATGGTGAGTTTCCAAGTGGCAGATATACAGTTGAATCCCTTAAAAAAGAACAGTATGCCTAATACACTAGAAACGCTTCAATTCAACCTGCCAGATGCACTGGCCTGCCCAAAGCCCACTGAGCTTAGAAATATGTCAAGGGATGATGTACGCTTGCTGGTAACTCGCGAACAAGGCCAGGCGGCACACACACAGTTTTATCAACTCGCCAACCATCTGCAGGCAGGGGATGTATTGGTAGTCAACACTTCTGCAACACAAGCGGCCGCCTTTCCCATTACTCTGCCAAGCGGTGTACCAGGAGTAGTGCATTTAAGCACAAGAACGGCCCCTCGTGAGTGGCTTGCTGAAATAAGACAAATAAAAGAGAACCGAACACTTAGATGGAAGGGCGGATTACCTGGAATGTCGTTTGAACTTAACGGAAATGCAAGCATCCAATTACAGGAACAGTATTATGAAGACCGTAGACTCCTACATCTTTGGAAGGTGCATTTGAGCACTGACAAAGCTGTAAATACCTATATGGCGGAACATGGACTGCCCATTCAATATGAAAACCTGGATAAGAGGCAACCACTCTCCTATTACCAAACCTATTTCTCATTTCATCCGGGCAGTTCTGAAATGCCTTCGGCAGCCAGAGGTTTTACTAAAAACCTGGTGAACATGCTCCTTCAAAAGGGTATTGTATTTGCTCCCATTTTATTACATACCGGCGTATCAAGTTTGGAAGAAAATGAGGCCCCATATCCTGAGTACATGGACCTGAGTCCAGTAAGTGCATCTATTATAAATGTGGCCAGGCAAAGAGGAAATAGAATAGTGGCCGTGGGTACCACCGCTGTAAGAGCCGTGGAAAGTGCTACAAAAGCAGCAGGCGAGGTAATGGCTTTTAAGGGCTACACCGACCTGTATATTCAAGGCTCGTATGAAATGAAAACTATTAATGCTTTGCTTACCGGGTTTCACGAACCCAAAGCCTCTCACCTGCACATGCTGCAGTCGCTGGCCGGGCCAGACCATATTGAGAAGGCCTATGCCTCAGCCATTGAACACCAGTACTACTGGCATCAGTTTGGCGATTTACATTTAATTCTACCATAATAGTCTAAAAAGTAATTACTTGTATCCATGTTCCGGTCTGTCAAGATATCAATGCTCAGCTATTGGTCAACGCTGCTTTTAGGTCTGGTACTTTGCATTTTCCTTTTTGCAGGAGTTCTCAGTTTTGGCCACGGTTTGGGCGATCTTGTTTATGGTATTCTGTTAGGCGTTCTTTTTACCGTCCATTTAATTTTCACGCTTGACCTGCGCAAAAGAACGCGATCACATTCCGGGATGAAACTCGTTAATATATGGACACTATTGTTTGTATGCCTTTATGCATTCATTATACTAAAAGCCACTCTATTTTCTGGTCCTGAAACCCCATAAAAACTGATGGCATTCTTTGTTCTTCTTAACTTTGAATGGAGCCTGATTTCCAAACGACATAAGCCCAATTCCCCATGCCCAATCCTAAAGAAGTACTTACACAATGGGTTTCTCATTTCAATAATGGAAACATTGAGGCCTTGGCTGAACTCTATCATGAAAAGGCCATCAACCACCAAGTGGCAAACGAACCCATTGAAGGTAAAACCGCTATATATAAAATGTTTGTGAATGAATTCAGCAATGCCGATATGCACTGCATCATAGAAAACATTTTTGAGGATGGGGAATGGGCTATTTTGGAGTGGAAAGACCCTAAGGGGCTAAGAGGTTGTGGCTTCTTTCAAATAGTTGATGGAAAAATTAAATTCCAAAGGGGGTACTGGGACAAACTCTCGTTTCTTAGGCTATACAACTTGCCATTACCTACAGAGCTGTAACACACTTGAAGCAATCAACTAATAGAATTCTGCTGGTAAAGCCGGCCCATTTCGCTTACAATGAACAAACAGCGCCATCCAATGCCTTCCAGAATGCTGAGATGGTTGATTCTGATTCCGTTCAGGAAAAAGCCCTACTCGAATTTAAAGGACTTGCTTCTGCCCTGGGCTCAATAGGTGTTGAGGTTATTGAGATAGAAGACAGCGAATTTCCAGTGACACCTGATGCTGTGTTTCCAAACAACTGGCTGAGTTTACACGAGGACGGCACCATGGTACTCTACCCCATGTGTGCTCCAAACAGAAGACTTGAACGAAGAAAAGACATTCTTGACTGGCTTAGCGATAAGTACTCCATCAACGAAGTCATTGACCTTTCACACTCAGAAGAACAGGGGCAGTTTCTGGAAGGGACTGGAAGCATAGTGTTTGATCACCTATCAAAAGTGGCCTATGCCTGTATTTCTCAACGAACCGATCGCAGCTTGTTTGAAAATCTGTGCAAACGCCTGAACTACCGTCCTATTTGTTTTATAGCAGTGGACCCAACTGGCAAGGCCATATACCATACTAATGTGATGATGTGTATAGGGACAGGTTTCGCTGTAATCTGTCTTGAAAGCATACCTTCAGTGGAGAAACGCAATTGGGTACGGGAAGAGCTTAACCGAACACAACATGAAATTATAGAAATAAGCCTTGCACAAATGGCCCGATTTGCTGGCAATATGCTGGAAGTGGAAACAGGGAAAGGAGAAAGAGCACTGGTACTTTCTCAAACGGCTTTTGACAGTTTAAGTGCCCAGCAGAAGGCTGTACTTGCACAATACTGTGAACTGCTCCCCATTGGAATTCCAACGATTGAGCAAGCAGGTGGAGGGAGTGTAAGATGTATGATGGCAGAGGTCTTTTTAAGCCCGCATTAATACAGTGGTTTGATACAAAAAAGGCAGTACCGAGCTCTTGCTCAATACTGCCAGGTAACCCTAGAACATTCTTCGTTTACATACACATGGCAATCAGATCACCCAGACTGCATGATGGCGCATTGGTAACGTTACACCTCCAGCAATACCCCGCTGGTGAAATAATACCATCATAAACGTTCTTACCTATAATCACATTACAATCACCGCACTCCGAGGCTACATAGTCAATGATAATTGGATTTGAAGTTGCCGAAGAAATACCTGAGACGCGCATCACTAGATTGGTATTCAACACATTCACCATCTGTACCGAACTAAGAGAAGAAAAGTCAGTTAAAACTGATTCATATGGAGAATATTCAGCCTCAGAAAAGACTTGAAGTACAATTTCCGAAGAACCACTTTCTTCTTCTGGAGTAACTGCGTTTTTGGGTTGATGAATGGCCCAGCCAATACTTACGGCTGAAATGAGAACCACAAGGGCCAACATAAGGTTTTTCATAATAAATGGTTTTTAGATTGGCTTCGAAATACCGATTTCAATCCTGCATGCCTTTCATTAAATGCATAGTTAAGGCCAACATTCGCACAGTTTAATCCCTATTCCTCACATCTATATTTTGCAATTTCTTAAAGACATGTATTTATTTTCTCTTTCATCCCAACAGCGACGACTTCATAATCAACGTAAGGTTCAATTAAGTTGATCTCAATATTGGCTAAGTTTTAACGAAGTACCCGGACAACATGACGTACCAACATCCAACGAATGCTCTATTAAAACAAAAAAGCCATGCCTAAGCGGCATGGCCTCATTAATTTTAAAAATGGCTGATCTACTCAAAGAAGGGAATAAGGTCTGGCACATCCCATTGTGTAGTTTGATTGTTGAAGGAGCATGGGATACAATCATTGTCAAACAAAAATCCATTTTCACCCAAAGGGTTTCCACCCACCACAACAGTACAGTCTCCACAAAGGGAAATTGGGGCTTGCGATTGCCCTTGGCTATTGGTTGAGTTGAGCGTTCCATAAACACGAGCAATCAGTTGCGATTGGCCAACGTTTATAATAGCTGCTCCAGTTACATCACTGAAGTCAGTGAAATATGATTCATAAGGAGCACAATCAGACTCGGAAAATGACTGAAGCACTACCTCTGAAGAACCACTTTCTTCTTCGGGTGCTGCTTTCTCAGGTTGGTGAATGGCCCAGCCGATGCTTACGGCAGATACTAGTACTACTAGCGCTAACATAAAATTTTTCATGATAATAAGTATTAGGTAATTATTAGTTGTCTCGAAATACCGAATTCACCCAATTCTTCACCCTCAGGAATGCATGCTTCACACCCATTTATTCATGGTTGCGCCCTTTTTCTTCATACTTACTTTTTTTAGGCATCCAATTATAGCCTTCCCCTCCATCTCTTTGTAAGCACCTCAATACTTTTGTTTCCTGCTCATCAAAACACCTAGAACCACCTTCCCTTGAAACAACCCGACACATTAAAAATCCTGACACTGCTCTTCATGAGTGCTATGAGTTACTTCTGCAAGGCGCAACTTCCTATGCCGAGGGTCAACTACTATGGAGAAAAAGAAGGCTACTATCCTTCATCAATTACAGATGTAAAGACCGATGACTTAGGACTTGTCTGGGTAATTAGTGCTGGCCATGTAACAAAGTTTAATGGGCACAACTTTAGAAATATCAAAACATCAGGTGTTGCACATTCCGCTTTTATGAGGTTTTACACCCGAAAAGGCAAAAGTCCTTTTGTAACCGACTATAACGGCAGAGTATTTTTTGTGGAGGATGATACGCTTCGGGCATATGCTTATAACGATACATTGTCTAAACTCAACATTGGTCGCTCACACTCTGACATCCATTTTGATGAGTACGATAACCTTCATGTCTCCTTTCGAGGAATAGGCTATCGAATACTAAAGCCAGATGGTCACATCAGAGCTCCAATACTGGACGGAGGAAAAAGTGAACATTTGGGTTTTACCGCCATTCTCCGCGAAGGACAACTCCCATTTATAAGTATAGAGGCCCAACCTATACATCCCAGCTCAACCTACATGATGTTCTCTCTTTTAAGTGAAGACCTTGAAATACGTGACAGCATATACTTACAGAGAAATGCAATATGGTTTCCTCAATCGGTAATTCGCCTACCCAACAACAATTACCTGCTTTCAACAGGCTCAGGTCATCTTATTGAGTTTAATCACCAGGAAATAATTGGTTTGGTCCCCTATAATTTTACTGTCATTCATCTCTTCAAAGACAAGAAAGACGGTATTTGGATAGCCACCAGAAACAATGGTCTACATTACTACAAAGCTGGAATTATTGAAGAAAGCAATAGGAGAACCTTTAGCAGCGAAGGCTTTGCAGCTGCCACTACTCAAGATCCCGATGGAGGCATTTGGGCTCACTCTGACGCAAAGGGCCTAATGCATATTCCTAACCCAGAGCATTACTATTACCAGTTAGAAAGCAAACTGCCTTCAAGTGGCAGACCTTGTAAAATGGACTTGATAGAAGATGACCTGATAGCCGCTGCATCTGATGGCTCGCTATCTATATTACACCTGGCTAATCATAGTCAAGAACGATTGAAAGAGCCACTTGAAGATTCAAAAATGGCTCGGTCAGTTCTTTACGACAGTGCATACCATCGCACATGGATTGCCACTACTGGCAATCTATATTATTCGCATCAAGGCACTTGGAAAACTCTGAATACAAAGGGCCTTGACCGCGTTCACTCAGCCTCTCGATTCACTATAAAAAGAACTGCCAACCCGAAATATTCTTTTATTGGCATACATGAAAGGCAGGTATTCCTGGTATCGGATACTACCATAACCTATATTT